>Ga0335074_10001219_pt1 | contig 35156 bp, 28 predicted proteins | sample Lox_Sample_23_FD_206715 | JGI IMG/M metagenome (GOLD analysis project Ga0335074, IMG submission 206715) | Soil microbial communities from Loxahatchee National Wildlife Refuge, Florida, United States - Lox_Sample_2.3 | ecosystem: Environmental > Terrestrial > Soil > Wetlands | place: USA... | reverse complement strand
GCTCGATGGACTTGGATAGTATTCCCCTTTTGGCTGATCGTAAGCTTCAAACTGCACCGCGACACTCATCAAACGCTGGGCTGGCGCCTCGATAATCTTTGGCCCGCAGCGAAGCAGGCGCTGATCATCCTTGGCGCAATGGTGATCGGGCTGGTTGTAATTGGCTTGATTTTCGGCTCCGCGCACCCGGTTCGTTCGGATCTGGCCGTGCTCCGCCAATTCGGCGGATATCTCGCGTTTTGCACCGCGCAGCAATTAGGGTTGAATTCCCTGGTACAGAATCGGATGCTCGCGCTCGTTCGAAACGAGTGGGTGAGCGCGGCCCTGACCGGCGCGATTTTCGCCGCATGCCATTGGCCGAACCCGGTGCTTGTGCCACTCACGTTTATCGGTGGCTCAGCGATGGCGTGGATGTTTTCCCGTGTGCGCAACGTGATACCGCTGGCAATCGGGCAGACGATCCTGGGGATGCTTGTGCTCTGGGCGTTTCCGATGGCGTGGCAGCATCACATGCGCGTCGGCCCGGGATATTACAACTGGCAGATGTGGCGATAAGGCTGGAATTCTCCGGCGCTCACGGCCCAAGCGCAAATATGCGAGGGCAACCGGTTGGGGAGTAGAATGGCGGAATCTGAAAGGCGTGCGCATTCGGGGGAGATTCGGAAGGCGTGAAATGCGGCATAGATGGTTCGGGACGGCGATTCTGGCTACGTGCTTGATTGGAAGTTCGGCGAGCGCGGGGCTGGCGCAAAAGCACAAGGCGCAAACGCAGGCGCAGAACAAAACCGGGCAAGGCGGGCCGGCGCAATCCGAGGCGGACAGATCCAGCTTTCTGGTGGCGCGGCCCGAGTTAAGCGATCCGCTTTTCGAGCAGTCGGTGGTTCTGATGCTGCCTGTGATCGATAAATATCTGGTTGTCGGGCTGATCGTGAACAAGCCGACGCGCATTACGCTGAGCCAGGTTTTCCCGAAAATATCCGCGTTCAAAGACAGGACGGACAAAGTTTATTTTGGCGGTCCGGTCGACGTGAAGGCGCCCGGGGCGATCTTCCGCTCGACGAAATCGTTCAAGCAGGCGTTTCACTTGACCGGCGATCTTTACGTCACTTTCGACTCGAATTTCATCGAGTCAATCCTCAAAGGGCAGAAAAAAGAAGTGAGCGACATGCGGCTCTTCATTGGGCGCGCGCAGTGGGGCACGGACCAGCTGGGCGGCGAGATGGAGGACGGATCTTGGTATGGCGCGAAGGAAGCAAACACGGTGATTTTCAGCGCCGATCCGGATCTGTGGAAGACGCTGATCGCAGAACTTGAGCCGGGAGTTTTGGCGGAATTCACAATCGATAGCGGGCGCGCAAAGGAGCGGCGCATTTGAAGACTTTCCAGATCGCGGTGATCGCGGGCGATGGCATCGGCAATGAAGTGATACCGGAGGGAATTCGCGTGCTGGAAACGGCCGCGAAGAAATTCGGATTCGCACTGGAATGGACGCCGTTCGACTGGAGCTGCGAGCGGTTTCTCGCCACCGGCCGGATGATGCCGGAGGACGGCCTCGAACAGCTCCGGCGATTCGACGCGATTTTTCTCGGCGCGGTGGGCAGGCCGGACGTGCCCGACCATATCTCACTCTGGGGATTGCTGATCCCGATCCGCCGCGGCTTTCGCCAATACGTGAATTTGCGGCCGGTCAAGCTACTCGAGGGCATCGAGAGCCCGCTGAAGCGGTGGGCGCCGGGAGAAATCGACTTCACGATCGTTCGGGAAAACGTCGAGGGTGAGTATTCAAATGTCGGCGGGCGAATTTACGAAGGCACTGACCAGGAGCTCGCGGTGCAGGAAGCCGTCTTCACCCGCAAAGGTGTGGACCGCATTTTGAAATTCGCGTTTGAGCTGGCGCGCAAGCGAGGCAAGCATGTCACCTCCGCGACGAAATCCAACGGCATCATCCACACGATGCCCTTTTGGGATGAACGTTTTCGCCTGATGCGCGCTGAATTTCCGGACGTGCGCACGGATCAGTATCACATCGATATTCTGACGGCGCATTTTGTCCGCCATCCCGATTGGTTCGACGTAGTAGTCGGTTCGAACCTTTTCGGCGATATTCTTTCGGACCTCGGCCCCGTCGTGGTGGGATCGATCGGGATCGCGCCCTCCGCGAATCTGAATCCCGAGAAGGAATTTCCATCGATGTTCGAGCCGGTGCACGGGTCGGCGCCCGATATTTTCGGCAAAAAGATTGCCAACCCGATCGGACAGATCTGGTCAGGGGCGATGATGCTGCGGCACCTGGGGCTTGAGCATCCAGCTCACGCGGTGGAGCACGCGATTGAAGCCACGCTGGCCAAAGGAAAAGTGCGCACTCCAGACATCGGCGGCAGGAATTCCACCGACGAGCTGGGAATCGCGATCGCGAACGCGGTTGCCGCCTGAGTTGATTCCTCGCGCCGCAAGCCAGCGCCGCTTCACCTTTTTGTTTCAATCGTTTCTCAGTGCCTCCATGTCTCCGTGGCTATAATTTGCTTTCCCGGTCTGATTCGGGATTAGAATTGCACCGTACGCGCGGCGGTGACTGGGGGGATAGGATTCCTGAAGAGCGCGATCTGACGTCTGAGCCTGCCGGGCGCCCGAGTGCGCCCACGGACAACGATAGTGCGCTTTTTGCGCGCCGCACCAGCCGGCTCGCCGCGCGTCGCCTCATTCCATTCCTTTTTCTCCTTTACATTATTGCGTTCCTCGATCGCATGAACGTCAGTGCCGCCGCGCTGGAAATGCCGCATGACCTGGGGCTTAGCGACAAGGTAGTCGGTCTCGGCGCGGGCATTTTTTTCATCGGGTATCTTGTGCTGCAGATTCCCGGCGCGTTGATTGCCGAAAGGCTCAGCGCGCGCAAATGGATAGCGTGGGTAATGGTGGCGTGGGGATTTCTGACGCTGCTGATGGCATACATCCACACGGCGCGGGAGTTTTACCTGGTGCGTTTTTTTGTGGGCGTGGCGGAAGCAGGCTTTTTCCCCGCAGTGGTCGTCTACTTGACGCACTGGTTTCGCAGTGCGGACCGGGCAAAGGCGCTTGCCGGATTTTACGCGGCTCAGCCTCTGTCTTATGTTGTCGGGTCGCCGATTGCCGGCGTACTCCTGGGGATCAAGTGGCTCGGCCTCCACGGCTGGCGCTGGCTTTTCATTCTCGAGGGAATTCCCGCCATCGTGATGGGACTCGTCGCGCTCGGTTATTTGACGGACTGGCCGCGTGAAGCCAAATGGCTTAGCGGTGCCGAGCGAGAATGGATCAGCCGGGAGATCGCGCGTGAGAGAGAAGCGAAGCAGCGGCTGCGCTCGCTCAGCATTTCGCAGGCGCTGTGCGACCGCAATGTGATCCTTCTGATGCTCTGCTATTTCTGCGCCGTTTCCGGGAGCTACGGCGTCGGTTTTTGGCTGCCCACGATTCTGAAGCGCCTTTCGCGCAAAAGCGATTTGATCGTCACGCTGCTCGCCGCTTTACCCTACGTGGCGGGTTTTTTGACGCAGCAGTTCAACGCCTGGCATTCGGATAGGACCCGCGAGAGACGCTTGCACTCGGCGCTGCCCGTGTTTCTGAGCGGAGCGGCGCTCTTCATGGCGATTGCGGCCGGATCGAACGTCTTGCTCTCGGTATTTTTCTTTACGCTGGTGTGTGGCGCGTATTACGGGTTTCAGCCCGCGTTTTGGGCCGTTGTCACCGAATATCTCGGCGGTTCCGCGGCAGCGGCGGCGATTGGGCTCATCAATTCGATCGGCAACCTCGGCGGGTTCGTCGGCCCGTTTGTTTTGCCTTTTCTTGAAACGCGCGCAAAAAGCTTCTCATTTGGCTTGCTCTATTTGGTCGGCAGTTTTCTGCTCTCCGGCGTCTTTATGTTGATGGTGGGCAGAAGCGTGCGCCGAACCCCGCAGGAAAGTGGCGTCTTTGCCCCAGGCGCTGCGGGACAGGAGGCAAGGGCGCGCTAGCCCTCAGTGGATTTCGGGTTCGGGAATCGGCGCGGTGCCCTCGAGGAAATCGAAATCGCATCCCTGGTCGGCCTGCCGGATGTGTTGCATGAAAAGCTGCCCGTAGCCGCGCGGATAGATTCCCTGCTTCGGCTTCCATGCGGCGCGGCGCCGCTCGATTTCGTCCTCGCAGACGCGCATATTCAAGGATTTTTTCTCGACGTCAAGCTCGATGATGTCCCCTTCCCTGAGCAGTGCCAGCGGACCTCCCACGAAAGATTCCGGCGAAACATGCAGAACGCAGGTACCGTAATTCGTGCCGCTCATCCGGCAATCGGAAATGCGCACCATGTCGCGCACCCCTTGCTTCAGTAATTTTTTCGGAATCGGGAGATTTCCCCACTCGGGCATGCCGGGCGCGCCTTTCGGGCCGCAATTGCGAAGCACGAGGACGCTGTCAGCATCAACGTCGAGGGTGGGATCGTCGATGCGGGCGTTCATGTCGTTGTAATTCTCAAAGACGATGGCGCGGCCCGAATGCTTGAGCAGCGCGGGATTTGCTGCAGCGGCCTTGATAACGGCGCCTGTAGGCGCCAGATTGCCGCGCAGCACGACCAAGCCGCCTGAGGGAAAGAGAGGATTTTCCAGCGTGCGAATCACGTCCGGTATAAAAATCTGCGCATTCTTGACGTTTTCGCCCACCGTTTTGCCGGTCACCGTAAGGCAGTCCAAATCGAGGTGCGGCGATAGAGCTTTCATCAGCGCGGGAAGGCCGCCGGCGTAATAAAAATCCTCCATTAAATATTGTCCGGTGGGACGGATGTTCGCAAGCACTGGCGTTGTTGCCGAAAGCGCATCGAAATCATCCAGCGTGAGAGTGATGCCCGCGCGGCCGGCGAGGGCGATCAGGTGAATCACGGCATTAGTCGAGCCGCTAAGCGCGAGATCCGTGGCAATGGCGTTTTTGAAAGAAGCTTCAGTGAGAATGTCTCGCGGCTTCAAATCTTCCCACACCATTTCGACGATGCGCCGGCCGGAGCGGTCCGCAAGCTTCCGGTGATTCGCGTCGACGGCGGGGATGGAACTCGCGCCCGGGAGCGAAAATCCCAGCGCCTCGGCAAGGCTCGTCATCGTGGAGGCGGTGCCCATCGTCATGCACGTGCCGGCTGAACGGGCAATGCCCTCTTCGATTTCCGTCCACGCGTGTTCGTCAATATTTCCCGCTCGCAATTCGGACCAATACTTGATCACATCCGCGCCGCTGCCGAGCACTGTGCCATGCCAGTTGCCGCGCAGCATCGGGCCAGCGGGAACGAAGACTGCGGGAATGTTCATGCTGATCGCGCCCATCAGCAGAGCAGGCGTGTTTTTGTCGCACCCCCCCAGCAGCACCGCGCCGTCGGCTGGATACGAGCGCAGCAATTCCTCTGTCTCCATCGCCAGAAGATTGCGGTACATCATCGTGGTAGGCTTCTGAAACGTTTCGCCCAGTGAGAGCGCCGGCATTTCGAGTGGGAAGCCTCCTGCTTGCCAGACGCCGCGCTTCACGTCCTCGGCCATTTCGCGCATGTGGCTGTGGCAGGGATTGGCGTCGCTCCATGTATTGATGATTGCGATGACGGGTTTGCCCGCATAGTCGGCACGAATGCAGCCCATGGATGCGGCGCGCGAGCGATGGCCGAAAGCGCGGAGATCATCCACACCGAACCAGCGGTGGCTTCTCAATGTTTCAGGTGTTTTCTTTGGCATGACGACAGGGTCAGATCTTTCCTGCGCGCGTTTGAGATGCGTTCGCTGAGATCCGCAAGTTCAAAGCACGCGAGCGAGATGGTGTATTGTAGACAGCCGAAGTCAGCGGCGTCAAACGGATAGCGCGCTTTTCGATTGCGCGAGACGCGTTTGCGCCGGCTTTCGCGAAGCGGAGCCTATGGAAAAGATTACGGTGTTACTCTTGCGAGGCGGGAAAGAGGAGCCGCCGCTGCAAATTCTCGCGGCGCTGCGGGATGCAGCGACGATCATAGTCGGAGATTCACCGGGCGCGCTTCGCGCTGCGGCGCCCGACGCGGAGGTGATTTTCAATTGGTCGGGAGGACTGCCACTTTTTCGCGAAGTATTTTTGATGTGCCCGAGATTGCGCTGGGTGCACTCGCGTTCGGCGGGGCTGGAGCGATCGCTCTTTCCGGAGCTGGTGGCGAGCGAAGTGCCGTTGACGAATGGGAGCGGAGTGTTCAGTTCGTCGTTGGGAGAGTTCACGCTGGCGGCGATTCTGTATTTTGCGAAAGATTTTCGCCGCATGATTCGCAATCAGATGGCGGGCGCGTGGTCGCAATTCGATGTGGCGATGATTTCGGGAAAGTCCGCGGGAATCGTGGGATACGGAGATATCGGGCGCGCTATTGCCGCCCGTTGCCGTCCGATGCAGATGAAGATATTCGCGTTAAAGCGGCACGTGCCGCCTGGCGGAAAGACGGACGCACTTGTGGACGAATACTTCAGCAGCGAGCAACTGAGGCAGATGCTTCCTTTGTGCGATTACGTCGCGGTTGCGGCGCCGCTGACGCCGGAGACGCGAGGCATGATCGGCGTCGCCGAGTTCGCCGCCATGAAGGAAAATGCCGTGATCATCAATGTCGGCCGCGGTCCTGTGATCGACGAAAGCGCGATGATCGCGGCGCTTTCCGAGGGCAAGATCAGAGGGGCCGCTCTGGATGTCTTCGATCACGAACCGCTGCCGGCGGGACATCCGTTTTACAAAATGGAGAATGTCTTGCTTTCGCCGCATTGTGCCGATCACACCGACGAGTGGCTCAACGATGCGATGAACTTCTTTGTGGCGCAGTTTGAACGATTTCGGCGAGGCGAGCCGCTTCTGAACGTGGTGAACAAGAAGCTGGGATACTGACGGACGCCTGCCCTGAGCGCTGTCGAACTGGGCGATCTAGAGCATGGCCGCAGCTTCCGTTTCGTGTAAAATACTGCCTATGAGACTCGCCGGTGCATTTGCCCCCCTGACTACGCCGTTTGCGCCTGATGGCAGCGTGGCGCTCAATCGTCTGCGCGAGAATATCGCTCGCTACAACACGACCCGCCTTTCGGGCTATACGATCAACGGCTCGACCAGCGAATCCGTGCTACTCACTTGGGACGAAGTGTATCAAGTGTGGGAAGCAGCGCGGGAAGCCGCGGCTCCGTACAAGACGCTTATCGCCGGAGCCGGCGCCGAAGCCACGATGGAGACGATCACGCACACGAATCGCGCCGCCGAGCTCGGTTACGATGTCGCGTTAATCCGCACCCCGAGCTTTTACAAGCCGGCCATCTCAGACACGATGCTGCTCGAGCATTATTTGCGCGTGGCAGACGCGTCCCGCATCCCCGTCATGATCTATTCGGTGCCCGTGTTTACGCATGTCACGGTGAAGGCGCCGCTCGTAGCGCGCATCGCCGAGCACGAGAACATCGTCGGGATGAAGGATAGTTCGGGCGACGTGGAAGAAATCGGAAATATCAGCGCCGCAACGCCCGATGATTTCCAGTTGCTTTGCGGATCGGCGGCGACGCTCTACGAATCCCTCAAGCGCGGAGCCGTAGGAGCGATCGTGGCTGCAGCCTGCGCGTTCCCGGAACTCTTCGCGGATATTTGCGAATTGACCGCAGCGGGCCAGGATGAACGGGCGCGCGCCCAGCAGCAGAAGCTGATCGCTCCGGCCAAACTGCTCGTCCAGTGCGGCATCGCCGGTTTGAAGTACGCGCTCGATCAATTGGGATATTACGGCGGCGCCCCTCGCCTGCCTTTGCTGCCGCCCAATGAAGAGACGCGGCGCTCGATCGACGAAATGGTCGCGGGCGTCCTCTCGAAATCAGCCGCGTAGTTTAGCGTCAGGCGCGCATCATTCGTGCACTTCGTCAGGAAACCGCTGGTTTGAATTTCCCTCAACTGCATGCCCTGCGGACTGGCGCGAGCCCGCAAGCTATTGTAGATTTGAAGCCTACCTGCCCGGTTCCCCGGTAGCTCAACGGCAGAGCATTCGGCTGTTAACCGAAGGGTTGCTAGTTCGAATCTAGCCCGGGGAGCCAACTTCTCCTTCTCTTTCAGTCACTTACAGATCCCTCCTTTCGGGTTTTTGTTTCGACCGGGCCGAGTGATTCCAACAGGCGTCCGCCGTGACCGTCGTTGGAATCAAGTAGTCTTCCGAAGGCTTATGTGAATTCATGTGGAAGCCCGGTTGAATCTCTATCACGACGGCCGCCTCGAAGGTCTGGCCTTGCGGCAAGGGGTTAAGTGAGACGAAGGTTGATGTCCTCACGACGGTCGTCGGGTTGGGTATGGACTGCGCAGAAGCCGCCCCAGGCAGTGCCTCCACATCAATGACAAAAGCGGTGAGACAAGCCAACACACTGAATATAAGAACGTTCTGTGCCGTCCTCAAGATCGCATGAGTTTTTCGATTTCGGTCTCCATGTCGCTCAGGTTGAGCCCTCCGACGATCTTTTTCACGATTTTCCCGTCGGGGGAAATCACGATTGTGGTGGGATATCCGAGCAGCCCGCCGAACTTCGTCGCGATGTCGTCATTGCCCAGCACGATTCTGTAATTCATGTTCAGCTGCTGCCCTTGCACGTCAAATGTCCTGGCCTTCACGAAAGGAGCAACCTTAGCTTTGCCCTCATCATCCATGGCCACGCCGAGCAGCACGAAATTCTCGGCGCCGTATTTTTGCTGGAGCGTAATCAGTGTCGGCACTTCGGCAAAACATGGATCGCACCACGTCGCCCAGAAATTCACGAGAACAACTTTGCCTTTGAGGCTATCCAGCGGCAGGCTGGCGCCCTGCAAGTCCGTGAAAGTCACAACGGGCTCATTGCCCAAATCCGCTGCGGCCATGCTTCCACCGTGCCCGGTCGCGCTGGCCACCGTCAAACTCCGCGCACCCGGAATCAAATTCTCCGGATTGAAGAAATTCAGCTTGCCCGAAAGAAACGTCAGCTGGTTTGTGAAGATCAGGCATCCGATCGCCAGCAGCAGAACGCCGCTGCATACCTCCACCGTGTGCAGGTGCCGCCGGAACTTCTGGTAAAACTTCAAAAATCGCCCAACTCCCAGAGCCGTCACAAGGAACGGTATCGCCAGCCCCGCGGAATAGCACATCAAGAGAAAAATGCCCTCGCCCACTGTGCTCTTGGTTGCCGCCACCGCCAGCACGCCTGCGAGGATCGGTCCGATACAGGGCGTCCATCCGAACGCGAAAGCAAAGCCCATCAAGAAGCCGCTTACGATTCCGGGGTTATTGCCACCCACATCGCGCAAGTGAACGTCGCGATTCAGCCAACGCGTCAGGCTTGGCCCAATAAGGAAGATCAGCGAGATCGCGTAAAAGTCCACCGGCGTCAAATGCCAGCGCTCCGCTCCCGACCATAGCCCAACTAACACGCCGAGAATCACCAGCGTCGCACCGACTGCGATACCCACCTTCACACCTATCTTCACCAGCCAGCCCACAAGGTGCAGACCGAAGAGCAGTATCAGTCCGCCGGCGATAGGCGCGAGTAGCGCGCGATTTCGCAGCAAAAATGCACCCACAGCGCTCGCCGATGCCCCAAGCGCCACGAACACCACCGAAAACCCGATCACAAATGCGGACGCGGAAGCCAAAACTCCCGCGCGGGGAACCTTGTCTTCCTTGAGCTGCTCCACGCCAATTCCGGACAGCATCGAGACATACCCCGGCACCAACGGAAATACACACGGAGATAAAAACGATAGCAATCCGGCCAGCAGAGCAGTTAAAGCCGTGAGCACCATGAAATATGATCCTTTTCCCCCGCTGAGGGAGAGAGAACGCTCCGCAGCGTAGAAACTCCCGAACACAGGATACCCACTCGAAGCGTTCGGCGCGGCACGTATGCAACCATCTTCGCACGCCGAACGCCCGAGCTGAGAATATTACGATTAGAAAAGTTGCTGGCCTCACGGCCCGGTTTTACTGCCCTTCGGCTTTAATCACGTCGGTCCAGTACTCTTGCACGCCGAACCACGGTCCATCGTTCGGTATAGTTGCGAGGACGTGCCGGCGCACTTCCAAAATGTCAGCCGTACCGGTCTTTTGATAGACGATGTTTCCATCTGGCCCGATCACCATCGCAAAGGGAGTCCCGAGTTTCCATTTCTCGCCCACTGCCGCTTGCAAAGCTTTGGTATCAGTCGAATCGAACTGCAGGTTCTTCCCACCGGCGTGCTGCTGCTTCAGGTAGTCGAGAACCGCCGCCGAATCTTTCGGGTTATCGGTCGAAACTGTGATCATGTCGAATTTCCGCAACCGATACATCCACCACGTCGTTTCGTAACCGTTGAACGCCGCCAGGCAGTCCGGGCATTTGAGCGACCAAAACTCCACAACTACGGTCTTGCCCGTGTTATTAGCACGCATGGCCTTGAGATCGTCCGCGCTTACGGGCGTCAAACTCACCGGCTCCGCATCGAGTTTTTCTCTTTCCTTCTCAACGCCCGCCGAGTGCGAGGAGAGCCACTTCGTCGAGCAACCAAACGTCTGCGTCGATGCGACAGTGACCGGCTGTCCTGCAAGCAGCGCATCAATGGCATTGCGTGCGTCGTTTTCCGTCACCTTGTGAATGTCCGTGGAATTATCGATCCGGCCTTCGTAGCGCAGCTTGCGATCCTGGTCGAAAATGAAAATGTGCGGCGTGGCTACGGCGCCAAATTTTATCGTCGTGGTCTGCGTGTCGCCGTCATAAAGGTACGGCCAATCGATGTGGCGCAGCTTTGCTCTGATCTTCATGTCCGCCATATCGTCGGTCATGTCGGTATAGCCGAGTTCGTTCAGGGCGACGGTCGAGGGATTGTTGGGATTGATGGCAACCAGCTCAAGCCCACGGTCCTTATAGTCCTCGTAAATTCCGCGGATGCGGCTTTCATAGGCGATGGAGACCGGGCAGTGGTTTGACTCGAAGACGATGGCAAGGATCTTCGCGCTCTTATACTCGTCCGAGGAGTGCATCTTCCCGTCGATTCCTGGCAGAGTGAAATCGGGCATTGGCGAACCGATAGGAAGCACCGGATGCTCTAAATGGGCGTAAAGGCCGCGGGCACCCCCAACACCTCGTCCTCTGGCCGCCGGCGGCGCACCTTGCGTCGCGTCCTGCTGCGCATTTTGAGCGTGAGCCTGCGCTGGAACCAAAACAATCGCACCGGCAAAGAAAAGAGCGCACGCAATCGCGAGAGCGAAAAGGCCCCCCGAGTGGCGATGCGCCAGCACCTTCCATCTACTCGAGCAATTCATTGGACTCATTCTCATTTCCTCCTTCGTTCGTCATTCAATCGTTCGCAAGTTTAGGTCCCACAATGCTGCCAATCTGCTGGCAGTGAGGAGGCCTATTTCGGTGCACTTTATGCCTGACTAGGAAACCAGCTTCATAACGTTGTTGTAGTTCACGCGCGCAGCGGCGAGAGAGTCTCCCCAGCTGCCCGCGTTGTCCTGTTCGATCCCGATATGTTTGAGGCCGGCCAACTCTGCATTCGCAAATATCGTCTGCAGGTCGACTTGGCCCAACCCTACTGGAACGAAATACGAAGCTCGTCTTCGGTCCGAAAGGCTCATCTCTGGAGTCAAGTTTCGAAGACCGACTGTATCCTTCACATGCCACAGCTCGTAATGTCCGGGATTCCGCTTGAACATGCCAACGATGTCCTGTCCGCAAATCGCTGCCCAGCCAATGTCAATCTGCATGGTGACCAGCGACGGATCTGTGTTATCAGCGATCACCTGGTATGGCATCAGGTTCGGTTGGTCTGATAGCGGAACAAACACATCGATATCCATGCGCACCAGCATTTTTATCCCAAACTTTTTTGTAATCTGCGCGTGTTGGTTGATGTCGTCGACTATACGTTTCACTGCGTCCATCGTGCGCGAAGGTGGCGGAGGAGGTGCTCCCCCTCGACCGCGTCCAGCGGCAGCGGGCGTTGCAGGCGCAGCGCCACTTGCATGTGGCGACGAGGGTTGTATCACTTCCGTGTACTTGATGCCCATGACTTGGAAGCCTTCTAACTGGTTCTCTAATCCCGGGCCATCGATGGCGCTGGAGTGTGTGCTCGGCATGCTCAGCCCGAGTTGATCGAGCAGAGCACGAAAAGCTTTTGGCTCCAGTCCGGCATAGGCCACCTTCGAATCTGTGCGGTCCGCCGGTTCGACTTCCTTGTAGCCGATTTCAGCTACTTTTGCCAGCGTGGACTGATAGGTCGCAGCGTCGGTCATCAGATCGCGTACCGTATACAAACCCAGGCCGATCTGTTTCGGCAGGCCCGGCTTGGCGGCCGCTTCCTGAGCACCCATAACAGGAGCTGCACTAAAATGAATTCCTTCGACCAATGCGATACCGCCGCCATACGCCGAGATTTCCTTCAAAAATGAACGCCGTGTCTTCTCGTTCCCGTCTGGCTTCAACATGAACTGCGTCCTCCTCTCGCACCACAACGTGAAGCATGTCGCCAATCACCGCGTCCGCCGAAAGTCAGTTCAATGCGAACGCATAGATGGTGTCTCCACCGGATACCAGCACGTATTGTCTGCCTTCCAGCATGTACGTCTCAGGTGCGTTCATCACTTGCCCAATTCGTGCGTGCCAAAGCGGCGTGCCCGTGGCCGGATCAAATGCGATGAAATTTCCCATTGGGTCGCTTCCAAACAACAGATTCCCCGCGGTGGTTAGCAGCCCGATCCCGGTCGACGTTGCGCTGTCAAACATATGCTTCCACACGATTCTTCCCGTTTTGTAGTCAATCGCCTCTATGGATGTGCCCAGCGAACCCAGACCCACTTCCTGTCCGCCGCCCAACCCTGTCACGTCGCGAGGATCGGGATCCATCAGGTAGTACATCGAAAACGATTCGTTCGTGCAGATGTAGAGCAGCCCTGTAACGGGGTCGAAACTCGGAGGTGGCCAGTTCGTTGCGCCCAAGTTGCTTGGTGAGACGAGCGATCCAGGCACGGTGAAATCTTTTTCTGGATTCCGCCTCGGTTCGCCTGTCTGATCCACATGGGCGGCCCAATTAGCCGATTCGGAGTATTTGCCGGTCAGAAGGTGTTCGCCGGTCACGCGATCCAGGACGAAAAAATAACCGTTGCGCGTTCCTTGCAATACGAGCTTCCGCAGTTTTCCCCGGAATACTCCGTCAACCAGCACCGGCGTTTGCGTTGAATCCCAATCGTGCGTGTCATGCGGCGACGTTTGGAAATACCAGGCCATCTTTCCGGTATCCACATTCACGGCCAGCAACGAGCAGGTAAAAAGATTGTCTCCCTCGCCGCGGGTCGGCGTCACGTTCGCTGGCGTCGGGTTCCCTGTGCCGAAGATATAAAGATGTGTTTCCGGATCGTATGCCCCCACGTTCCATGCTTGCCCTCCGCCATGGCTCGCCGCGTCAAGGCTCGCCCAGGTGTCGAGCCCGGGATCACCACTCTTCATCGGCACGGTGTAGAACTTCCATTGCAACTCCCCCGTTTCAGGATCGTACGACTGCAAAAAGCCGGGCGCGTCAAGATCGTCGCCCGTACCCACAAGCAAATGGTTTCCGATCACCAGCGGCGCCGTCGTGGAAAAATACTGTTCATCGAAATCTGCGATTTCTTTATGCCAGCGCTCTTTCCCTGTTTTCGCGTCGAGGCACACAAGATAATCGTCGGGCGTCTCGAAATAGACCCAGTCGCCGTACATTCCTATGCCGCGGTTCCCCACATGCGTGCCGCCCTTGGTCTTCCAAAAATAATGCCAAATTACGGTTCCGTCCTCCGCGTCGACGGCCCATGCGTTATCGGGAGCGGACATGTACAAAACCCCGTTGACTTCCAGAATTCCACCAACCACCGCGCCTGGTCCGTTGCCGAAATTCCCGCCCACTTGAACGGCCTCGGCGGCCTCGCCCCCTATAATCGTGGGCGGCTGCTGAGCTGTGCTCGAAATCGAATATACTCCCGGCCCTGCTGCGCCGGCCGTCAGCCGCGCCGTCCACGCCAGAGCCAGATTCTTGATATTCGATTGATTGACTTGATCGAGCGCGCTATAGCGCCTGCTCGTGTAATCGCCGGAATATGTCGGCCACTGGTCAGCGAGCGGCTTCGTCAGCAAAGCAGGATCAAGGCCTTGGCCCACCGAAACGGGCAGGACGGTAGCCAGAAGGACTGCGACAATAACGATCCCGCCTTTCGGCTTTATCATTTCAGGCTCGCCAGGTAAGCCGTTAGATCGTGAATTTCGTCATCCGTGATCGTTGGCCACAATGCTTTGTGCGCTTGCAATGGATCCTTCATTTCCACTTTCGGAGAAGCGCCATTGCGTACGAATGTTCGCCGGTCGCCGTTTGCGTCGGTCAGCGAAACACTAAAATCGTCGATGCGGTTCAGCGTCCCTTCCACGATTTGCCCTGAAGGCAATGTCACGCGGGCGGTTGTCGGCGGCAAGGCGGTCGGCGCCGGACCGCGACCTCGGCCAGGCATCACGATTCGCGTCTCAAGCGTACGGGCATCATACCTCGCCCCGATGCCAGCAAGATCGCCCGTCACCGAATGGCACGTTGTGCATCTCCCGTATCCGTTGAAGTAAGCTTCGCCGGCCTTGGGGTCACCGACGAGGACCGCCGAAGCGGGTACAACCTCTGATCCACGCAGAGGAAAACTGTGGATGAAGGCGGCAATCGCCTCGACGTCCGCCATGTTCAAATCGAATTTAGGCATGCCACGGTCGGGTCGCCCGCTTTGAACAACCACAGCTATGCCTTCCCCGTTCTGATCGTCGAGTACAACTTCGGAGCGCAGAAGATTAGGTCCGCCTTCACCGCCGCGCGCATCTGGCCCGTGGCAGAAACTGCAATTTACGCCGAACAACTGCTTTCCGCGCTCGACTAGAGCCGAATCCGCCGGGGCATGCGTCGGATAGGCTGAACCACTGCGGCCGCCGCGCGCGGAGGCCGGCGGTGTGGAGGGCTGCGACTGCTGCCTCGCCAAAACAGGACCCTGAGCCGCTGAAAGCGCGGTGACAAAGACGACCACCAGCACTGCTCTGCGAATCCCAATCTCCGTGTTTCTCAAACAACTCTCCTGGGCCCGTGGTCGCAAGACCTAGCTAGACAACGTTCGCTGGCTGGCATCCAAGCCAGCCAGCGACATAGAAACTTTCATCGTCATTGGTGGGCAATCTAAAACAACACCTTCAACGCGAACTGGACTTGCCGCGAATTAAAGTTCGAGTTCAGGCTCGTAATCGCTCCCACGGGCACGGAGGCCGGGTTCGCGTTCGCGTTTAACCCCGTCTTTCCCGCGGCCGCTGAGCCTGTGGTACCGCCGGCGAACTGCGAGATCGACGACGTCGGATTGTTGAAGTCGGGATGATTGAACAAGTTGAAGATTTCCGTCCGGAATTGCAGCCGGAACCGCTCGTTGAGCGGAAACTCCTTGAAAAGCGAGAAATCCACTCTTTGCAAGTGGGGCCCAAACACCTGGCCGCCGTGCTCGTCTCCAAATGTATTGCTGGCATATTGGTGAACGAAGCAGCCAGCGTTGAACCATTGCAGGTGCGTATGGTTCGAGATCTTGCCGGAGCAAATTTGATCCGGGTTGCCCGTGCTCCCAAGGCCGGTCGTGTTATCGGTCTGGCCCACCGTGAAGGGCAAGCCAGTCGACCAGAATCCGGCCAGGTTCAGCGCCCATCCCTTGGCCACCGCACCTTCCAATCCCGCTGCCGATTTGGCCCACGGCAATTGATAGTTCGCCGTATAGGCCACGCGATCGCGCGAATTCGAAGCATTGCTGTTGTTGTATCCGCCTTTGTTCCAGTAGTTGATGATAATTGGATTCGAAGGCGACGCCGGATTATCGAAGTAGCAGGGATTGATTGCCGCCGGGACGTCGACCGGACCGTTCGGCGTCTGGTTCACAGCCGCCGCTGTCTGGGTTGGCGTGCAGGGAGTACCAGTGAAACTCAAATCTTGCGCCCAGGTGTAGTTGATTGACGTTGTCAGCCCCTGGCTGAAGCGCCTCACAAATGTTGCTTGCAAGGCGTTGTACGAGGTGGACCCCCAAGGGGCGTACTCAAGAATTGACGAAGTCTTACCCAGCCACGGGAATTCGTTCGTTAACGGAAGAACGCCCTTTTCGAAAGGATTCGAGAGAGCTTGGAGGTTAAAGTTACTTACGGTTGCATGACGGCCAAGCTCGCTGACTACTCCGACCGTCAGAACATTTGCTCCGAACGCCTTCTCAACGTTCAGGTTCGCCTGCTCAAGATACTCGTTTAGAGCGTTAAAGGGCTGCGCAGAGTTGATCGAATAGCTCTGATAAGGATCTGTAGCTGCGGGGCAAGTTTGAGAGTACGGCAAGTGCGCCGAGGACGTGTCGATGTAGCACTGCGCCGGCGAAGGAGCGTACACCAAGTTGACATTCGTGATCGGCACGGGAGCGCCGGCCACAAGCAATGACCCGCCGGTCTGGCCCACCGAACTCGCCGAGTTCGCGGCCTCGTTCGGGCCAGGTGTCTGGCAAATGCCGGAGGTATTATTGGTCGTAACGTACGGACACGGCCCATAGTTAGCTATCGCGCTGCTGGCAAATGGGGCCTGGCAAACCGTGTTTGTGTTCGTCTCGTTTTGCGGCAAGCAATTCGCGTTGTAGTTGCCCGGCGCATTCTTCAGGCTGAAATTCGAGCTGTAATTAATCGGGAAGAACGTGAGGCCCGCGCCCCCTCGGATCACAAGGCTCGGTTTTATCGTGGCGGCAAAACCGAACCGCGGCGCGATATCCAGATACGGCGTGATAAGGCCGGCGGTCCGTCCCGACCGTTGAGCACCCGGAATTCCCGGACCGACGATCAACCCGGTGGCTTGATCGTAGTTCGTGATGCGGTCTCCGCGTTCGACGAACGGCGTAAAGATGTCGTACCGCATACCAAGATTCAAAGTAAGCCAGTGCTTGGCACGCCAGTCGTCCTGGATATACGTCGTCGGTTCCCAGAATTCGTAACCGCCCTCCCATAGTGTGTAACTGTGGAGCGCTGCGGGCTGTCCGCCCTCCGAAACGCCTCCGTCGACCAGACCCTCCAGCAAATCTCCCGCTGGCTCGCCGGTGAAGATACCGGTCAGGGCAAAAGCGCCATTGGGGCTTGGACTTTGTCCGATCGCCGCACGGCGGCGGATCACCGAAAGACCTATCTTGATGCTGTGCGGCCCCTTGTTCCAGACGAGCTGTCCGGCGTACTGGAAATCATTGTCGAATTCGAGAAGCGGCACAAACGGCGAATCCCCGAGGACCTGATAGTTCGTTAGAGTCACAACCGCCAACGCATTGGCGAATGCAAGCCCCGGCCCATTGATGCAGTTGCCGCCAGAGCTCAGTGCGTTCGGCGTGGTGCTGCACTGGAACCCGAGTTTGTTCGACGCGTTCGTGTTCTGGTTGATCGGCAAAGACCGGATCGCTAGACGCGAATAGGCCGTTTTCAGGTTCAAAATGACGTTCGGGTTGAAGACGTGAACGAACGACACAGCTAGCTGCTGCCCGCGCGTGTAGTTGAAGCCCGGGAACCCGTTAACTCCGCCGAAACCCGGTGCGCCCGGGTTCACCGTGACACCCTCGTTGCCTTTAGTTGAGAGGGACACTGTTCGTGAACAGCTTGAGCGTATCCTCGCGAGCCATTTCTTTAGAAACAGCAAACGCTTCCCTGATTTCCTGCGTTACACCGTCGAGCATGCTCTCGAAGGCAGCACAGTAGATGTGAAGGAAAGAACGATTGGCATCGAGGTGTTCGGCCGCCAACCGGACTATGATACGAGTCTCGATCCAGTCGTTCGAGTGACTGCCGCTGAAGTTCGAAAGCGACTGGCGCAGTATTATCAGCTTCCTGGCCACGAACGCGAAGCTCGCATCGAATATGCTCTCCGTTCATACGTCCCAGAGTTCATTTTTCCCAAACCTTCCGCGGCAAACGCCCTCTCGCCCGAGCCGGCAGTCCAGGAAACCGTAAGAGTCGAGGCCAAAGTCAGCGCGAACCAGGCAAAACGCTGGGAGCTCGTTCTTGCCGTTCTGCTCTCCTGTTTGGTCGTATCGGCGTTCATCTGGTGGAAGCTGCCACCCCGCGAAACGGCGATGGACCGTTTCTGGAGTCCTGTACAGAATGTCTCTACGCCGGTCCTACTGTGCGTCTCCGATGCAAACGGGTCGCTAGGACCTGGTGCAAGTCCGAGCGATCCGGTCAACGCCGTCGTCTCCGCTCTGCCGAGCTGGTATCGCGAAAACCATGTGGGCTTTCATGATGCCATGGCACTGGCAAACCTTGCCGGTCTGCTAGGGGGCAGGGGCCGATCTTTCCGCATCCGACGCTCTAACAATGCGGCGCTTCGGGACCTCCAGGACGGACCAGTTATCCTGATCGGGGGCTTCAACAATCCGTGGTCGGTTCAACTGGACGGCAATTTGCGATTCAGCTTCGTTCGCGATGGCAACTTGCGTTACATCCTGGATGACAAGAATCCGTCATCCAGGGAGTGGAGCGTGCTCGGCACCGGGCACGACGCCACTGTGCCTGTCGCTGAGGACTACGCACTCATCTCCCGAGTCTTCGACCCCAACACCGGACGCGTGGTCTTAACCGCAGCCGGAATTCTCGGCTATGGAACCATTGCCGCCAGCCAATGCCTCACCGACGACTCTTGTCTGGCCAAGGCAGAATCACTCGGCTCCGGAGACTGGAAGCATAGGAACATTCAGATCGTTCTCGGAACCAAGATCATCGGCGACGATCCCGGCGAGCCTCAGGTCCTGGCAAGCTATACGTGGTGAATCTGCTCAACGTGCCGCGCCTTGCTCAGAAAATCGGAAGAGGCTAAGTTATTGAAAAGCAGCGGTGAGCCGCCCAGGACTCGAACCTGGAGCCCGCTGATTAAGAGTGGTTCTAGGGTGCCCGCAAGTATGACCCGTGTTTTCAGTGATTTGCTTCCCGGAACATTTCTCTTGTGTGAGTTCCGCGTATGGCTCTGGATGCTTCTATTTGCACCTAGTTGACGTGAGACGATGGAGGAGTCTCCACAAAAGTCCCCACAGTAGAAACTCGCGCAAAGGATGCTCATTGAATCGCCTCAGTGCCACTCGTCTTCCGTGCTTCGGCAACCGAGGAGAAATGAGTTCTTTTTGTCCCGCCCTAACGCTCGGGCAAATTTTCGGGGCGCCCGCCGCGGATTTTGGCTCGCATCGCGCCGAGGTTTTTGCCTCGGCAGAGAAAGTGAGGTCTTCGATTCGACAGCTGGCCATAAGTCTGGTGACCACTGTCTGCGCTTTGAGCGGAGTTCGACTTTGGTTCACAGCGTCCCACCACCGTGCTTGCTGAAGTAAGTGGTCGGGGCGAGTGGATTTGAACCACCGACCTCCTGGTCCCGAACCAGATTCCAGAGCCTATTGAAATGCACGGATTCTTGTAGATTCTAAGTGATTGCTGTTAAAGCGCTTGCGGTTGCGCGTGGGAATCCGTTGAACTTTGTTGAGATCGGAGGCTTTCACAGCTACAAAATCATCTACAGTCGCGCGTGATCACCCTTCTCGTCGTTTTGGAATTGTGGCCAATGACCACTTAGCAGCTGAGTGTAGTCTTCCACGAAGACCTAGTATTTCCGAGGCTCATCGCTATTTTCCGGCTGTAGTGTCGATTTTTCAGCTAGCGGCACTTTTTGCCTCTTGCCCACTTGACGCGACAAATTTCAAGAAGTCTACGCCGAACTGACTCGCTCGAAAAATGCGCGTTGGCGGTGTTTTCAGTACTTCGCGATTGCGTTTGCGACTTCGCGCCGGCTTGTTATCTCGAATCGGGGAAGCCTTGGCTCTTCGACTTTCAGTTTTTCTTGCACCAATCCGTGTGCGGCTAGACTCTGCAACGAGCTCAATCTTTCGCCAGTGGGATCGATTTGCGTGCACGCTTCCGATAGCACTTCTGGGACCACATATTACAGGACGACTGAGACCGACGTGCCTGCCGCGGCAAAGACGGCAGGCATTTCAGCGCGAGCGAGTGGGAGGAAATGACGGACCACGTCAGGATCAAATTGCGTTCCGCTTGCTTCTATCAGCCTACGTTCTGCTTCTTCAAACGGCAAACCTTTTCGGTACGGACGATTCGAGACCATCGCGTCGAATGAATCAATCACTGAGACGATCCGTGACCCGACCGGGATTTCTGTCTCCTTTAAACCAGCCGGATACCCCTTCCCGTTGTAGCTTTCGTGATGGTGGAGCACTATGAGGCTCGCGGTTTTCATTCCTGGAATCTGCCGCAGCACCGCCCAGCCATATTCGGGGTGCTTTTTCATAAGATCGTATTCTTCCGCGGTCAATTTACCGGGCTTGTTTAGAATTGCGTCCGGGATTCCGACCTTCCCGATATCGTGCAGAAGCGCCGAGATTTCGACATCCCCAAGCTCCGCCTCATCGAGACCCAATTCGACGGCAACATGGAGGGCCCATTCCGCGAGCCGGGTGCTGTGGACGCCTGTATTGAGGTCCTTCAAGTCAAGCAGCTGGTTGAATGCGCAGACGACAGAAGCCCGGAGTGCGGTGAGCTCCTCCTCCACGGCCTTGATTTGGAGCGGTGCGGGACACCAATTACCGGCCTCAGGAAAACCCGTGGGGTTCAAGCGCCTGCGGGTACCCGATGCGTGTATGTCTACGGTCAGCATGTCGCCTTTCGCTCGTGATTCTTCAGGCCGCGAACTGCTCTACGGCAAAAGGCCTTGAAGAGGATTCAGAAAGAACAGAGAGTCGTAAACGTCGAGGCGTCCATTGCCCATGTTCGGACCAACGTACTTGGCATGCGAAATTCCCCACGCCGCCACTGAGGGGCTGTCATGGGGTTGCATGTTCAGAATCAGGTCCGCCGTACCAGCCACGAACGGAGAGCTAAACGAAGTACCCCATCCTGCCGCATAGAGCCCGAAGGGATAAGTCGTAATAATCGCTTCGCCCGGCGCTGCCACGTAGACAACTTGATTGCCGTAATTCGAGAAGGTCGAGCGCTGATCAGAATCGTTTGTGGACGCTACACCCATAACGGGTTTGATTCCCGCTGGATATACAACTTCCATTTCGCCGTCGTTACCGGACGACGCCGAGAGGATGACGTTGTTGCTCGATGCGTAGCTGATCGCATTCGAGAGTTCAGTGGAGTTCGAGGTGAGATCGAAGCTCATGTTGATCACGTTGGCGTGATTCTGCACGGCGAAATAGATTGCGCTCAGGATGTCCGACAGGTTGCCCGTGCCATCCGCGTGGAACGCCTTGAGGGGCAGGATCTGGGCCCTCGGAGCAACAAGGTGGATGATGCCCGCGACCATGGTACCGTGGCCGAACGCGGCATATTCGGTATTGCCGTCGATCATCGCGGCTGTGTGCTGGTCGACCATCGCAGCGGTGTGCTGGTTTACGTAGGCGGGTTCGCAGGAGTCGCATGAGGGCGGCGACGAGAGAGTGATGTCGTTTAACTCGTTCCCCCCAGGTTGGTTACGCGTAAAATCATACCCCGAGAGCAACGCACCTTGGAGCGCTGGGTGAGTCGGGTCAACTCCGGTGTCAATGTCCGCGACGATTCCGGCGCCGCTAACGTCGAACGTGCTCTGTGCCTGCCCTAGGCGCACAATCTGAACGGCGGTCTGATCAAGATATCCCTCAGCGACGGTTGTGCCATAGTAGTCGACCGGCGTCGCGTTCCACAATTCGTTCGGAGGGGTTCCCGAAGCGGAAGAATTCGACGCGTCAGAAGGGATCACGAGCACTTGGTCGGGTTCCGCGTCTAGGATGCCATTGACCAAGCGGAGAACGCCTGCGAGCAGACTGGGTAGAAGTCCAGACGAAGTGGGCCGGACGAGAAAGACTTGGCCCAAGCTGCCGTCCAGGTTCCGTACCACCGTGCATCCTCTCATTTGGCACTGTGTCTGTAACCCGGATTGTCCAAGCGTAGTACGCACGATGACCCCTTGCGGAGGAGGCGAGAGCACGTTACCCAAGGTCGAAACCAAACCACTTAAAATACCCTGGGCTGAGGCGGGTTGGCACCCCAATCCGAGGCTGACAAAAAGAGCAAAGATCCCAAAATAGCGCTTCATAGTTAGAGCTGCTCCTTTAGTTTCCCCGCCAGACTGATTTCAACAAGGACGAGTATTTCCAGTCCCCGCGGGGTTTCCAATAGTACAAACGGCTATTCCCACTGGGCACTGCATCAGACTTTCTTCCTAGTACGATTTTTTGATTTTTTTAGAAGCCTGTTATTCGTCGCCGGATCAATCGGATCCAGAGTTCCGGCGGGTCCAGGAGTGGCGGGCTCATGCAGAACCACCGAGATCTCCTCGCCCTTCGGCAGTGCCGCACTCAATCGGAGACGGTCTGACAGACAGCCTTCGAGCTGAAATTCGCCTAAATCGTTCGTTTCCGACACCTTGGCGGGCTTGTTACCTGAGTGCAGAGAGACAGTGACCTTGCTGAACTTTCCCGGATTTGAGGAATCCAATACCTGGCCGATGATCCTAACTTGGTCAGTGTTGAGTTCGGGCTCCATGCGTAGGTCGATGCGGTGAACTCCGAGGCCGAAAAGAAGTTGACGCGCCCCGCCTGCGACCGACCTGACGCCCGCGAGGGCTGGTGCCCGCATACTGTCGAAAAGAAGCTCCGCCGCCATGGGCAATGGCTTTGCGATCTTACGAGGCTTCTGGGTTGCGAATATCGCTTTGACGAGGCGGACGGCTCCTTCGGATGGCTCTGGATTCGGCTGCCGCCTGGCGGTTTCTGTTACACGGCGCCACAAGCTCAGTTCCTTCTCACAACTTTTGCAGCCCCCTTCTAAGTGCTTTTGCATCAGTAACTTATCCATGCTCCTGACCGTTCCTCGAGCAAAATCTGCCCACTGCTCTGTTCTGAAATGGTCCATTTCTATCCTCCCCACGCTACCTTTATTTCTGGCGGTCCGCCCGGGCCTCCAGAGAAAACCATCACCAACTAATAAGGGCAGCGAGGGTAACGAAAGATATAGGGCAGGTCGAAAAACCAAGAGGTTTGAAAACGGTGCAGGAGGCTCGCCTGTTAGGCTCCTCGGGTCGCTCGAGGCCAGTCTGAAGCGGGTTGTGCAGGGAAGACTTTTCCGATTAGGACGAAAGGTGCCCAGAAATAAGGATGCGGGTAACGCCTTCGAACCTCTTGGACGGCGAATTGGAAGGCCACCGCTCTGTCCGGCGCCTTGGCGAGATTTTGATACATGGCCGACATGAATTCCGAGGCACTGCGATCATGCACATCCCAGAGAGTAAGCAACAGTGATTCGGCTCCCGCGTAGAGCAATCCACGAGTGAGCCCGAGCAACTCATCGCCAGCGCTAACGACGTTGACGCCCGTGGCGCAGCCGCTCAGGGTAACGAGTTCAGCATTTAGCTTGAGTTGGTAGAGGTCGTAGAGACTTAGATAAGAACTGCCGAGACGGATGCCGGAGAACATAGGGTTGTCCTGCCGAAAAAACCCGTGGGTAGCGATGTGGACCCAGCGAAAGTCTTGCCCGGAAGAACGGAGGGCTTCGTCCCCGGCTTCGGAACCGATGACCAAGCGTGAGCCAGGAAGAATTTCGGAGATGGTGCGGACTTCGTCCGCGATCAGCGGGGCGCGCTCATCAGGAACGCCGATGATGAGAGCCTGCCGGGATGCCGTTGATTGCTTGTGATGGCAGAGCGAATAGATTCCGGCACTTGGAGCGTAGGAGATCGCGAATTCGTCGATCAGATATCTCTCGCCATCGAAAAGAGCGTGGAACGGAATCGAGTGGAGTACGCCGTGCGGGACGATCACGAGATGCGTGATGGCGTGGGGTTCCTCGTTGGGGGTCCTGATCGCCGACCGGTCCGACTTCGGCAGCGTGCAATTTCTGGCGCTGGGGGTGGCGGAAATGCAGTGGTGCAGTGGCACGATTAGTTCGCGATATAGCTCGTGAAGATGGGAGCAGCAGACCCGAAGCAGTGTGTCGCGGAAGGTATCGATGTAATCCGAGCCGAGCGCGAATTTGGAGAGCTGGAATCTGAGGAGCTGGACGAGACTTAAGATGCGCGAAACGGGCGTAATCGGAACGACCTGCAGACTATCGCGCGTGAGAACGACCGCGATGAACTGCTCTTTTACCGTGAAGTACTCAATAAGGGCCGCTTGGGGAGTGAGCGCTTCGCGCACGCTTTCGAGCGACGGCAAACCATCGGCGGATTGACCCGCCGGCACGGTTTCGGAGGAACGCAATTCGCGTAGGATGCGGACGAGATCGTTCTCGCGAGCTATCGCTTCCCTTTGGAGGTCTTCAATGCGACCGCACGAGGGCTTTGCGACGCTTAGCTGTTCACGCTCGATGCGGCGGTAATACCAATTGAGCTCTTCCCGCATTGCGCGTATGCGACGAACGAGACCACTTTGCCCCTCTTCTGGGCTAGCAAGAGACGCCCCGGGATGGAGAAGCAACTCGGCTAGACTGCGTGATTTGGCGAGCTCGATGTATGCGAAGGCCTCTTGCTCGTAAGATTGCTGGGCGGCTGGCTCGGACCCAGCGAGCAGCACGCCTGCGGAAATCGTCGGCCGGGGCATGGCACGAGACGCCTCTGCGGTTGTCGCCGGAGGGAGCCCCCCGAGCGCCGGTGTTCCGCTGTGGGCTACCTCTGTGGATTGGAGACAGAGTTCGACCAAGCATTCATATACCTCGAGCCTGTTCTTCATGAACGCGATCTTCAGCTCTTCGCCGCGGAGGCTGCCACGCAGGGTTTCCAGTTCGGAGCGCGCGGCCTGATACGATGCGTAGGCCGCATCGGTTTCGCCTGAGGCTTGCTGTATCTGTCCCATCAAGAAATAAGCTTGATAGCGAAGGGAAGGCGATTCGACACCCGCAACGCGCTCGATCGCGTGTGCACACTCCCCACGCGCCGATTCCAACTCACCGGTGCGCATGGCGATTCGCGCGAGGAGAAGGTGACAAAGCGCGGCCTTGCCGTGCAGTACCGAGGTTTCGAAAAACTCAGCGCTGCGGCTGCACAGGCGCCGAGCTTCGAATAAGCGGTCTTCGCCGAAGAGAACGACCGCTTGGTAGAGATCAATCAGCGACGGCCAGACCAGATTGTCTTCGCGCGAAAGAATCTCGCGCGCTTTTCCGAAAAGCTCGAGTGCGACGATCGCCTTGCCCAGTTGGCTCGAGGCCATGGCTTCGTTGGCGAGGCACTTCGCCACCTCGTATTCCATGCCGAGTTCTTGAAAGAGCTCGCAACCCTCGTGGGCAATTTGGCGAGCCTCTTCGCTCATGTTAAGTTCGAGGTAAATTTCCGAAAGATCGAGGAAACAAAGCGCGTGCACGTGAGCGTCGCCGTTCTTCTTCGACTCGACGCGCGTCGAGCGCAGCATCTGTATGGCGCGGCCATACTCGCCTCGGAGGTAATACAGATAAGCGATATTGTAGTCGCTCTGGGTGACGAGCAGCGTCATGCCGTAACGCACAAACATTTCGCGCGCCCGCTGATACGTGGCGAGCGCCCGGGGAAAATTGTTCAGAGTGATCAGGCAAACGGCCACGTTGTAAAGGGTGACGGCAAGGCCTTCGGAATCGCGAAGCGGCGCGAGCACTTCATAGGCATGCTCGTAGCAGGCGAGTGCTTCCTCGAAACGGTCCTGGCGATGAAAGATGTTGCCAACGTTGATTTCGACGTGGCCAAGGCGGCGCGTATCGCCCGTGGAACTGAAGATGACGCGGGCGCCTTCGGCGGCCTCAAGGGCCTGGTCGTACCGGCCCAAAAGAATATTTGGCTGAATGGACGAGTTGAGGGTGCGAGCTTGCTCTTCGGCATTGAGCGTCTTGCGAAAAATGTCAAGAGCGCAGCCGTGGTAATCCAGCGCTTGCGCATTATCGCCAATAGTGTAGAGTGCGTTGGCCTTGGCCCGAAAAGCACGTGCCAGGATTTCGCGATGGGAAGAAAGCTTTCTGCAGCGTTTGTCTGGCACAGCAAGTTTGTTAGCGATAGCTACGGCCATTTCGGCAAGCGCGAGGGCCTGGCGCGGATCGACCCGTAGCTTTTCGCGGGAGGCGTCGTTGAGCTGCTGAACGACTGCCGGGTCTTGGATACGATGGCGCGAGAGATAACGGGCACGGATTGCTTCGTCCTTGAGATTCGCTATCTCGTTGAGGAGCTTTACGGAGAGAAGATTGGCGCTACGAGCGATCACCGGAAGCCCGTTTCCGAGAGTCGCTTGCGCAGTTTATCGAGGCAGCGCTGGCGGATGAAACCGACCGAGCCGGTGGCAATGCCCAGCATTCCGGCGACCTCTTTATAAGGGCGAGCGGGCTCTTCGAAGAAAAGCATCTCGACAAGCCGGCGGCAGCGATCCGGCATGGCGGCGATGGCCTCGCGCAGATTGTGTTCTTCTTCCGCTTCGCGAAGGACCACTTCGGCCTCCGCCGAAATTGGGGTTTCAGATGCATTGTCGCCTCCGTCGGAGGACTCCATACGCTGGCCGTATCTTTTTTGGCGCAGACATTTGTGCGCCGTGACCTGAATGATCCATTTCGGAAGTGCTCTTGGATCGCGCAGTTTTGGCAGCGCCGATAGCAGTTCGAGGCAAACGTTTTGAAAAATGTCGGTGGCGTCGTCGTAAGAAAGGTCATATTTGATCGGAATCGAGAAAATCAGACGTTTATATTTGTCGATCAGCGCCGACCAGGCTTCTTCGCTGCCGGAGACGCATTCCTGCACGAGACGTGCATCGGTCCGACTGTACCGCGCCTTTTCGCGCCGAGAGTCGAGCGGAAGTTCCAGTTCGGCCGATCCGGACCTGGTTTGCCGGGTCATAAATTCCGCGTCCAAAAGAGAATTTGAAGGCCGATGCAGCGCGCAAGGCAAAGAACCGGGCAATTGCCTTCAGCGCACATAAAGCTCGTCTACGTTCCACAGGACATAGGGTTCCAGAATTGCGGGGCTGAAATTGCCGACGCGGTTGCGGGCAGCGACCAGGACATCCGGGCTCGCAAGACAGATCACCGGCAGATCCTGAAAGACAATTTCCTGCACGCGATCATAGAGGCTCTTGCGCTTAGCATAGTCGAGCGTGACTTCCTGCTGACGCATCAGCTGATCCATCTCAGACTCCCAAGGGGTGGACGGCTTCCCGGCGAGATTCCAGAGATGCGTTTCGCCATCCGATACCCAGACGTTCATTTCGGACGTGGGATCGGCATCGCCACTGGCGATACCCATGATGGCGGCTTCGTAGTCGTAACTATTCAGGAGGCGATCGACCATGGCGCTGAATTCAAGCGGAACGACATGAACATTCATCCCGAGTCGGCTGAGGTCGTCCTGGATGAGCGCGGCCATCTTTAAGCGTGGCGCATTGGATGAATTCGTGAGGATGGAAAATTCCACTGGCGTGCCGTGCGGATCGACGAGCGTGCCGCCACTCTTCCACCAGAAGCCAGCAGATTTCAGAAGCTCCTTCGATCGGTCGAGCGATCGCGCCGGATGCGGAATAGCCGCATCTGCCCAAAGCGTATTGCCGGGCGTGACCTGATCCCAGAGTGGAGTGGCGCGGCCGTTATAAACGAGGCGAACGATCCCGGCGCGATCGATCGCAAAGGAGACCGCCTGGCGGAAACGCAGGTCGCGGAACCAGGCCTGCTTGGCGGCGATTTCCGGCTTCGCTTTCGACGAAAGGTCGTTGAGATTAAAGAACAGAAAATTGTACTCAAGGCTGGCACCGAGATCGGAGACGTGATACCCCTTCACCGCCTGTTCTTTTTGGAGCACCGCGAAATTCTCCGCGCTGAAACGGCTAAGGATATCTGTATCGCCAGCTTCGAAGCGAATCACTTGCGCGTCTTCGCTGGGGACGAAGAGAAATTCCAATTGCGCGAGATACGGAAGGCGGTTCCCCGCCTTGTCCTGCTTCCAATAAAAAGGGTTTTTTTCCAGCACGACGCGCTGCCCCGGAACGTATTCCTTCAGACGAAACGGGCCCAGGCCCGCGACCTGACTGGGAGGGGCTGAAGTGCTCCAGACCTCGGAGAATTTGCCTTCTTGATACGCGTTTTCGAGAAGATGCCGTGGAAGAATGGCGACGCCGTCGAAGATGCGTTCCGCCGCGGCATAAGGCTGTGCGAGCGAGAAGCGGACGGTGTAATCGTCGATCTTTTGGACGGCGACCGGCTTATCGCCGACGACCAGAAGATCGCGCTGCGGAGAGTGAAGTTTCTCGTCGAGATAGACTTGAAAACTGAAGACGACGTCATCTGCGTTGAACGGCTGGCCGTCTGAAAAACGCACGCCGTGCCGAAGATGGAGTGTGTATTGCTTGCCGTCGGGAGAGACCGTCCAAGATTTGGCGAGGGCGGGTTCGGTCTTGAGCGTATCGCGATTGATGTGAATCAGGTCGGCGTTGAGACAATCGATGACCTCGCGCGACGGGTCGTCTTCGACGAGCGCGGGATTGAAAGTTTTCGGCTCCGAGCGTAGCGCGACGACGAGGTTGCCACCCTCGCGCCCCGGTGTGTTGTCGGTCACCGCGAGTTCTTCGGGCGATCGCGTGTGCGAGGCGAAAGCTGCCACAAAACCGGAAAGCAGCAGCACACCGCAGGCAATGACCGGGCGCCATTTGTGCAGCTTCTTGCTCATCGGCATACACCTCACTCTAAACGGGGAGTTCCCGGTTTTACAGGGCAACGGACTTCAGACGTTCCTGAATTGCATCGGCGACAGCGTTATAGGCGAGGAACAAAGGAATTAGCAGCAAGGCCGGGAGAAACATCCACCAGTACGAGGAAAGGACGTAGTACTGCTGGAGGGTAGAAAGCAGGGTACCCCAACTGGCCATGGGTTCGCCCACGCCGAGGCCGAGAAACGTGAGCGTGACTTCCGCGAGAATGTATTGCGGAACCAGCAACGCGAGTTGCGTGAGGATCACTCCGCATGCTTCGGGCAAAATGTGGCGACGCAAAAGATATGCCAGCGAGGCGCCAAAGCCGCGCGCCGCAAGGACGAAGTTGCGTTCTTTGGCGCTGAGGACTACACCGCGGATCAGGCGGGCCGGGCGGGCCCATCCGATCAAGCCAACTACCGCTACAAGAAGGAGAAATACTTGCGCTTGCGAGACCTGCAGCGGCAGAGCAGCCCGTATTGCGAATAGCATGTAAAGCCAGGGCAGAGCGAGAAAGAGTTCGCCCCCGCGCATGAGAAGATCGTCCAGCCAGCCTCCGTAGAAACCGGCGATCCCACCGATGATGATGCCGAGCGAGACCGAGAGACCAGCTGCAAGGATGCCGGCAAGCAGCGAGAGTTGGCCGCCGAAGAGAAAGCGTGAGAACTGATCGCGACCGAGAGAATCTGAACCCATGAGGAAGAGGCGGCCGGGGTCGTCCACTCCAAACAGATGCATGCGTGCGCCAAGGATACCCGCGATTTTGTATGGCGCGCCGCGTACAAAAAAGTGCAGCGGATATATGGCTGTCGCGTCGATGCGGTAGGAACCAGGATTTTCAGGATCATCCGCTAGACCGTAGACGAACGGGCGCGCATGCCATTCTCCTGATGTGTCGACGAAATGCGGGCTCGTAGGTGGCGCGAAGGGGAGATCGCGGTTCTGTTGGGCGAAGCCGTAAGGCGCGAAAAAGCCCGCGAGAAGGACGACTGCGTGAAACACCACAAGCAGCACCAGCGCGACGGTGAGTTTGGCACATTGGCGCACTTGTTCGCTCATTCCTGACGGATCCGCGGATCGGCCGCAAACAGCAAAAGGTCGGAAACCAGCATACCGAGGACGAGGAAAACTGCGGAGAGCAGCACGATGGCGACGACGACGTAGACGTCGCGCGAGAGCGTCGCTTCGATCAGCAGTGGACCGAGGCCAGGCCAGCTCAAGACAACTTCGGCAACGAGCGAGCCGCTGAGCATGGTAGCGATGGAGAATCCGATGAGTGAGATGAGCGGGTTTGCCGCAACGGGAAAGGCATATCGGAAAAGCAGGCGGCTGCGAGAAATTCCGTGGCCTCGCGCGGCGCGGAGGAACGGCGACCCGAGCACGTCCAGCATGGCTGAGCGGACGTGGCGAATCAGCACAGGCAGCGCAACGAGAGCCAGACCTGCGGCCGGCAAGATCAGGTGCGCGGCGAGGTCTTCTGCGCTCGGCCAAAACGCCGCAATTCCGACCGTGTCCGCAGCGCGCGGGGAGAACATGCCTCCGACAGGAAACCAGCCGGTGCGCACCGCCAGCAAGAGCAAACAGAGAAACAGAAGAAGATCGGGAATCGTGAGCAATGTTGAGGTCGCGAAACCGATGGCGCGGCTCGGCCATCCGCGGCTGACGGCCGACCATACGCCCACGGGAATTGCGAGCGTCCACGCGATGATCGTGGCGGCGCCCGTGAGCACAAGGGTGTTTCGCGCACGCACGATCAGGAGCGGGCCGACAGGGCTGTTATAAGCAATCGAAAAACCCAGGTCGCCCTTGGCAATCGAGAGGAGCCAGCGCTCGTAGCGCACGGGCAGGGATTCGTTGAGGCCGTACTCGGCTCGGAGGCCTTCGATTGTCCGCGCTGAGATGCGCGGGTTGAGGCGAAGTTCATCGAAAAAATCGCCGGGCGCCCATTGCAGCAGCGCAAACGACAAGAACGAGACTCCGACCAGCAAAAATGCGGCGTGGAACAAGCGGCGCGTGACGTATCGCATCGTGGACTCTACGCAGAGCGCTCCAAGAGCAACACCTCGAGCGGCGGCATCGCGTCGAGAAGCTGCTGAGTATATGGGTGCCGAGGACGCGCAAATAATTCCTCGGCCGTCGACTGTTCAACGATTTTTCCGTTGTGCATCACCGCGACTTGGCGAGCGAATCGGGAGACCAGACGAAGATCGTGCGAAATGTGAATATAGGCCAGTGAATGCTCGGCTTGCAGGTCCGTGAGCAAACCGAGCATCGCTTCCTGGTGCGCGACATCCAGACTCGAGAGGGCTTCATCGAGGATCAAGAGTTTGGGCTCGAGCGCTAGCGCGCGGGCGAGGGCGATTCGTTGCCGCTGACCGCCGCTGAATTCGAGCGGGCGCTTGTTTGCCGATTCGGGATCGAGACCTACGGCGCGCATGAGATCGAGGGCGCGCTCGCGACGCCGCGCGGGCGTTCCAACGCCCTGGACAAGCAACGGCTCGGCGATGAGTTCGGCGGCGGAAATGCGGGGGTTAAGCGCGGACGAGGAATCCTGAAACATGAGCTGCACTTCCCGCCGAAACGGAAGAAGGTCGCGGCCGGTTAGGTGGGCAACATTGCGGCCGCCGTGACAGATTTCGCCCCCGTCTGGCCGCTCGAGCAAGGCCACACAGCGCGCCAGCGACGATTTTCCTGCGCCAGATTCGCCGACAATCGCGAGCGTGTCACCTTGATCAACGGCAAGGTTCACATCAGTGAATGCGTGCACTACGTATTTCGCCGACGTCAACGCTCGGCGCTGTACATAGCTCTTCGCCAAACCACGGACACACAAAACTTGTTCAGCGGCGGCGGTCATGGCTCCACATATTCCGTGGCGCCGCGCGGTATGGGGCGCAGCATTGCGCGTGTGTACGGTTCGCACGAAGCGTGGAATATCTTATGGAGGCCGCCTTCTTCGACGATACGTCCCGCCCTCATAATCAGCAGGCGATCTGCCAGGCTTGCTTGAATTTCCGGCGTGTGACTGATCAAAAGAATAGCAAGCCCTAACCGCGATTTGAACTCGCGCAAAAGGTTGACGAATTGTGCCTGGTGACATGCGTCGAGTGCGGCGGTCGGTTCGTCGGCTATCAGAAGATCCGGGCTGCAGATCAAAGCCTGGGCAAGAACAACGCGCTGTAGCTGGCCGCCGCTAAGTTGGTGAGGATACGCGGCGAAATATCTCGCGGGAGGCTCAAGCCCTACGCGGTTGAGCCACCCTTCCGCCTGGGCGCGGCACTCTTTCCAGGAACGTCGCCCGTGTGCGTGCATAACTTCGGCAATCTGCTCACCAACACGGCGGACGGGGCAAAGCGCGAGCCCAGGTTCCTGCGAGATTAACGAGATCTTTGAGCCACGAATCTTCTGAAGCGCGCGTTCGTTGCGCATGAGCAAATCTTGCCCATGCATCAAGGCTGAGCCGGAAAGCGCGACACGTTCTTTGTCATGCAGACCAAGCAAGGCGAGCCCGAGAGTCGTCTTGCCCGCCCCTGACTCCCCCATCAGCCCAACTACTTCGCCGCTGAAAATATCAAAAGTCACATCGTCAAGAGCGCATTGTGGGGCACCCCGGTGCGCAAGGAAACGGGCAGTAAGGTGGCGGACTTGTAGAATTGGTTCCATTCAAGTTGCCGGCGCGTCAGAAGGAACGCAAGCTTGGGCCGGCTTTATACGAAGGCCCGCATGCCCTCCTCAGTGCCAAAATCCAAGCTTAGCGAGGAAACAGATAGGCGAGTATAAATCCCGGATCTGATGTGCCCTGAAGGTTCTTAGGCCCGGCCGGCCAGCAACCGAGTCAGGCGTTCCTAACACGCCTCCGGCTTACTGCGATACCAATCATCTCATATTCTCCGAGACTCTGAGCGTGATCATTAGGGAGGCGCCGTGATTCCTCGCCTGATTGGTTGACTGGTCGCTTGGACTACAAATTCGGATGGACAAGCCGCGCGTGAAGTTCGTTACATAAAAGAGTTTTATTGCGGGGAGTCCGCAACCATCCGAATTCCGGTCCTTTGTTTGTGAAGTGAGAGAGACGAGAGCGGCGGCGAAGTCCTTCTCTTGAAACTCCAACTCATCTGCCGCAGCGAAACGCGCCGCATCCGGAAGAGGAGATTCCGATGTCACCGGATAGAAGGGAAGAGGAGTTCCCGTATGATCGAGCACACCGCCTCCGTGCACGGTTAGAACTCAAACATCTCGCCGAGTGGGTCTTCTTCTAAATGGATGTTATTGACTTGAAGCCAGTGGCGCTGGACCGTGTCGCTGTTCTTTTTCCACGGTCTCGTGAGTCCTACCGCCAAGAGTACTCTTGTTTCGGCGAGACGGCCCGCCACGGATGCCTGAATACGTCGGCGAGCCGTTTGTTGGTCGCTCTTATACAGACGAATATCCGTTACCGACAGATCGGGCCGAAATTGGCCGGCTGAGATTTGCATGCGGATCTTGCCCCAAGGATTGACTGCGAAATAGGGGATGCGTTCTGGCGCCAGGTGCCCGAGAGAAGCCACGCCACAATCCACGTTCACTGTGCAACTGCTCTCGCGTTGCTCCAATTCATCACCAAAGATTGAGTGGAGTTCGTTGTGCGAAGTTTGAGTAAGGGACTTCCAGAAAGCATCAGGTTTTAGGCGGCGGCGGTACCTGAGGTTTTCGACTGAGAACTCACGATCTTCCACTTCAGGTGCATGGCCGATGTTTCTTGTGTCACCAAGATCCACGAGAGCGCCAATTTCAAATACGCCGCCTTCTTCGCGCAAAAGTTCCCGGCTCAACCGGCGACGATTCAGAACTGGACGAATAAGTCTGCCAGTCTCAGGGTCGACGCCCGCGACACAAATATATCCCGGTTGCATGCGGGTGAGATGACTGATTACTATGTGCATGTTGTCGAAGACCGATACTACGGTGCGGCGACGGTGAGCGCAAGGGTTCGAGCCGAGCGGTAAAGCCGAATTGCAAGCCGAGGATAGCCTTTCGTGGAGGAAACGCTGCGCGTCAGGAAGAGAGTTCTAGAGGTGCCGAGTTGTAATGTTACCCCACTTTGCTGCCAGGTACTCAAGTACGAGTCTTCTATGGCAGTGGTCCGCTTTTAGCTCGCTACAGAGGAGCACGGTGGGCGCGGCGAAAACTGAGGGATCGAGTTGTTCTTCAATCTTTCGCTCCGACATTAAGGCTAAAAACCTTCGCTCGTAGTCTTGCCAAGTTCCTCGTCGCTTCTTGTAATCGTCCAGCATGTCCTGCGTTGGAGCGAGAAGCGGCTGATGGATGTAGTCGGCAGAACAAATTTCCCGCAAGAAGTAACGGAGGTCATCGCGCTTCGCAAACCCGGCCAACTGTGAAATATTGTTTAAGCGAACGTCGAGTAGTCGGCGGATTCCTTCGTTTTTCAAGGTGCCGAAGAACTGCTCTGCCGTCTTTTTCGTAAAACCGATGGAATAGACTTCCATTCAGAGGCCTCAGCTTCTGTGAAAAGATTCATTTGGGGCTGGCTCCCATTCAGTTGCTGAGACAGCTCACTTTCCGACTGGAGGCAGCCATCCCCACGGATATGCTCAATTTCAACTCCATGTCTGAGCAAAACCCGTCCGATCAGCAACCGTCGGTGGCACATTGTTGGATCTTCCTCAGCGCACAATAGCGCCACTCGATATTTGCGAATGCCCTTTTCAAGCCGCGCAATTCCAGCTTTGAAGTCTCCTGAGTCGGCCACCTTGCCGTAGAGAACATGACCCCCTAAATCATAATATTGATGGCCTTTGGGCCTCCCGCCGAGTTCCCGACCAAGGTGTACATACCGGACGCGAGCATCCCGCAGAGCTTTTCGCAAAGGCTTTTGGTCATATTGAGGCGCAAAATTGGAATAGGGGTAAGATCGTGTATCGGCGATCACCTCGACTGAGTAAAGCCTTAAGAGGTTTAGAAAATGCTCAAGGGTATGGTCAGAATGCCCTACCGTCAGGATTCGAAGATTATCCCTGTGGCCGTTCTCTATTTCCATGAGCATTGCTTTCGAAACTTCAGTTTAGCATACGCAAAGCAGCGATTGTCGTCGCGACTAGTCGGGTTACGCCAAGGATCTACAAGCTGTGGACGCGCCCTGTCACGTAGATGTAACGCGAAGGGTTGGGAAACCGGGCAAAAAGCGAACAAGGGCGGGACAATGGTAGAGGAAGTTGGCTCACTGCATTTCACTCGATCCTGCTGATTCTCTTCGGTTAGCCTGTCGTCCGGCAAAGTGTGGTTACAAGTAGTTAAGTCGCTGTTAACCGAAGGGTTGCTAGTTCGAATCTAGCCCGGGGAGCCATTCTAGTTTCCACCCTCGACTGAATTTACGCTTCTCTAGCCCCATCCATAGCCACGGCTTTTTTCAGCTCGTCTACCTCCTTGGATCGAAACCAGGCCCATCGCGCTCGCACCATTTCTGCCG
>Ga0335074_10001218_pt1 | contig 35161 bp, 29 predicted proteins | sample Lox_Sample_23_FD_206715 | JGI IMG/M metagenome (GOLD analysis project Ga0335074, IMG submission 206715) | Soil microbial communities from Loxahatchee National Wildlife Refuge, Florida, United States - Lox_Sample_2.3 | ecosystem: Environmental > Terrestrial > Soil > Wetlands | place: USA... | reverse complement strand
GCTGCCCATCTGGCTTGCGTTGACAACCGCGGCACCGCGCTGAGGCGGGAGCGGATAGGTCCCTCCCGGGCTGCCGGTTCTTGCTGAGATGGCCGCTATCCTGGCGATCAGAGCCGTGGCAGCGGACTGGGAGCGGACGTCGAAAGCGACCGTCGCCGGGTAAGCCGGGCTTGCTACCGAATTGTCAACCCCGGACTCAGTCAGGTGTGTCGGCATGCCCAGCACAGCCATCAGCGTGGTCCAGTCCATCATCGCGCCACGGCCGAGCGACACGTGGTCGGTGAGAACGACACCGAGCGACGGCAGGGTGACAGTGCCGACCACGGTCAGCGGTCGCCTGTCGTGGCCAAGCAGGAGTTTATCGCCGAGGTGCAGGCCGAGCTGGCGCATGGTGACTGCGCCGAGCTCGATCTGATTCGGCCCGGACAGCGGGTGACCGCTGGTCGTTGGCGGCTCGACAGGGTGCGCTGCGTTGTGCTGTACCAGGCCCATCGTCGGGACTTCGGTGTCCCGGATGCTTAGCTGGGCGAAGCCCAGTTCGGCCCAGCCGGCCACGCCAGGCTGAGCAGCGATCGTCTGGTCGAGGGAGCCGGGCGGCCAGGAACCCCAGCCGCCCTGCGACTGGATCAACAGGTTCCAGTTCCAGCCGTACTTGACCGGCTGGCCTACCAGCCCGGTCAGGCTGGCGCCGAACACGAGGGCGGCGACGAGCGCCATGACGGCGACAACGGAACCGGTCAAGGTCGCCCGGACCGGAGCGCGCATCCGGCCGGAACCACGCTCCAGCGCGTGCCGGATCCCGGCAATCAGCGTCACCGGCAGGCCAGCCCGGATGGCCCCACGGACGACAGCGGACGATCGCGCCGAGGGAAGCTCGCCTTCATAGCGAACCGCGCGCCAGGCCAGCCAGGTCAGCATCGCGGTCAGCAGGACGAGCAGAGTCGCGCCGCCAGCGCCTAGCACCAGCCAATCGGCTTGAATGCCGCGGACCGGGTCGTACCGTCGGACCGGTCCGACCGGAGCCAGCGGCGAGACCGCGACTGCGCCGGCCACAGCGATGAGAACAGCACCGGCAACTGCCGCCGCGCCCCAGATCGCCGCGGTCAATGCCGCCTCGTTGCGGCTTGCCCCTATCGCGCGCAGCGTCGGCGCGTCGGCCGCCGACCGGCTCAGCAGCTGGGCGAGCCCCTGCGCTATCAGAACCAGCATGGCTAGTGCCGCGAGCCCGCCGAGCACGGCGAGTGCGACCGCCTGCGGCTCGATGGCCTGCTGCGCCTCGTGCTTGACGACGGACATCCGGCGGATCGTGAAGCTGAGGGGAAAGTCGTACCTGCGGGTTAGTTCCTGGCTGAGGCTCGCCAGTCGGCGTTGCAGCGCCGGGACGGCCGCGTCGCCGCCGCGTAGCCGCATCGCCACCCAGCCGAACTGGAACTCGCCGTTCAGGAACCGGGCGGTAGCAGCGGGCGGCAGGATGGCAGTAGCGACATTGTCGAACTGATCGACTAAGGCCGGCGGCACGTTGGCGATGGCCGCGACCAGGAACGTGACCCGCCCCGCCGGTCTGGGTTCGGCCGCGGTTGGGAGGCCGTCGCGGAGCGGGCTGGCATACAGTTCCCAGGTCATGTGGTCGCCGACCGTGACGTGGAACGCAGCGGCCATATTCGGGGTGAGTACCACCTCGTCGGTGGCGGTTGCTGGCGGCATTCTCCCGGCCAGCACTGTCAGCTTGTCCTGCCGGTAGAACTCGCCATCCAGGCTGCCGGACAGAGCGTCGGTCAGGAAGGAGTCATCGATCTTGCCGTCGATGACCGGCTGCGCGTTCACGCCGATCCAGGCCGCAGTCGACAGCGTTCCCGGTTCGCGCTCGATGTCCCTGATGACCGGCAGCAGCGGCCCCGGAACGTCGACAGCCACGTCGCTGGCGTTAACCGACCGCAGGTACCTGCCGTAGGCCGAGTCGGTCCGCCGCGCCCCAGCCAGCGCGCCGAGCGCCACGGCGCCGAGCAGGCCGCCGATCACCGCCACCAGCAGCGCGATCCGCCACGATTGCCGCCAGGCCGCGCGGGCTGCGTACAGCGCGATTCTCATGGCGTCATTGTGCGCGGTGCGCGGGCCATGCGCAGGCGTGGCCGCACCACTGTTGACGGTGAGGCAGCCTCCCGACAGGGCAGTCATGCTGCGAGCTCTCGGCTGCACAGAACTGCCGGATGAGCGTACGATCTGCCGCGATGGGGAGAATCCGGGTGGTCCTGGCGGAGGACCACGTCTTACTGCGCGAGGGCTTGTCCCGGCTGGTTGCTGCCAACGAGGACATGGAACTCGCGGGCACGGCCGGCGACCTGCCGGAACTGCTGGCGCTGATCGAGCGCGAGCACCCGGACGTTGTCGTGACCGATATCAGGATGCCGCCCACCGGCACCGACGAGGGCATCCAGGCGGCGGCGTGGGCACGGCACCATGCACCTGACGCTGGCGTGGTTGTGCTCAGCCAGTACGTTGCACCCGGCTACGCCGTCGCCTTACTCGAGCATGGCTCCGCGGGCCGGGCCTATCTGCTCAAGGAACGGGTCGGCAGCATCGATGAGCTGGCCAGGGCGATCAGGACGGTGGCCGCCGGCGGCTCGGTGATCGACCCGATGGTCGTGGACCAACTCGTCAGGGTCAGGACGCGCGACAGCCAGCCTGGCCTGGCGTCGCTCACCTCCAGGGAACTCGAGATCCTGGCGGAGATGGCGATGGGCAAGAGCAACTCGGCCATCGCCGCCTCGCTGTTCGTGACCGAGCGCGCGGTTGAGAAGCACACGAACTCCATCTTCGCCAAGCTCGGCCTCAGTGAGGAACGCGACGTTAATCGTCGGGTGAAGGCCGTCCTGGTCTACCTCAGCCGGCAGCAGGCCGTCGGCTAGCGGGGTGTTGTCTTCCCTGGCGGCGGGAGGCCAGCACCCTCGGCGTCGTGCCTGTGTCGTGCCAGACTGATGGAGTGGCCAGCTCGCACTCCGTGCTCGTGGTCGATGACCAGGCACCATTCCGGATGGCGGCGAAAGCTGTAGTCCGGCGGCTCACGGAGTTCGAGATCGCAGGTGAGGCCAGCAGCGGTCCCGAGGCGATCGAACTCGTCGAGCGCCTGCACCCCGAGCTAGTCCTGATGGATATCAACATGCCGCAGATGAGCGGGATCGAAGCCACCAGGCAGATCCTGGCGGCCCACCCGGACACCGTCGTGATCCTCTGCTCCACTTACGACCGGCGCGATCTGCCAGCGGACGCGGAGTCCAGCGGCGCGGCCGGCTATGTGAACAAGGAGCAGTTTGGGGCCGAGTTGCTGCGCCGGATCTGGACCCATCGCGACGCGGGCTGGCCCGAACCGGGCTGACCAGTCACGGCAGGGGAATGGAGCCGTGCACCGTTGCGCCCTGACCTAGCTCGGATTGCCAGCGAACTGTGCCGCCGATCGCGCCAAGCCGGTCCGCCATGTTCATATAGCCGTGGCCGGTGCGCGCCACCACCGGGTCGAAGCCGGGACCCTCATCGGTGACCGAGAACAACAAGCCGCCGGCCTCCTCCCAGAGCCGCACCTCGACCGTGGCGCCAGGTGCATGCTTCGCCGCATTCTGCAGGGCCTCGAGGCAGCAGAAGTACACCGCTGCCTCGATCTCAGGCGAGTACCTCGACAGTCCGGTGGCGCTCACTGAAACTGCCAGCGGACTCCGGCTGGCGGCTGCCTCCAGTGCCTTCGCCAGCCCGCTCCCGGCCAGCAGCGGCGGGTAAATGCCGTGCGCCAGGTCACGCAGGTCGGCGATGGTGGTCGTCAGGTCGCCTGCCATCTGGTCCAGAATCTGAGCCGCCGACTCAGGGTCGTCCGTCATCATGTCCCTGGCCAGGCGGAGGCTCACGGCAAGGGCAACCAGATTCTGCTGCGCGCCATCGTGGAGATTGCGCTCGACCCGGCGCCGCTCCGCATCGCCGCTCGCCACGATCCTGGCGCGCGACTCTCTGAGGGCCTCGGCTTGGGCGCGGAGCTCGTCGAGAGTGTTCTGCAGGGCGGAGTCCAGCTGGGCGTTGTGCAGCGCCAGTCCGACCTGCCTGGCAAGCTCGGTGAGCACCCGGTCGTCTTCGTCGGTGAAGCTGTCGCCGGCGGCGGGCCGCTCGACTGTGATCAGGCCGAGCAGCTGGCCGGCGTAGCTGACCGGCGCCACCCGCAGCTGACTGGTCTCCCGGCCGTCGAGCAGTGCCGGAAGCCAGACCGTCGCCCACGCACTGCCGGACACCCCGGCTCTGGTCACGACCGGGCGTTCCCGCGGTGTGACGATCACTGACCGCGGGCCCGCGTCGGGCACCGACACCGTGCGCTCAAGTACGTCGCCGGATCCGGTGTACACCTCGGCGCTGGTGAGGGTCATGGTCTTGCGCAGCGACTCGGCGAGCTGGAGGAGCAGCTCGTCCATGGGAATGGCTCTGGTGAGCCGGCTGCCGAACGAACGCAGCGCCTCGTCTGGTGCCTCACGCGCGCCGTACACGGCATGCCTGGCCCAGCCCAAGATGCGCTCGCGGGCCGACAGGAATCCGATGGCTGCGATAGCGGCAGCGAGCATGGACAGGCCAAGCAGTTCCCCGTCGGCCGCCGTCGCGGGCGCGCTGCCCACTCCGAGCACGACGATCAGGTAGCTCGCCGAGGCCAGCGCGGCGAATCCGGCCACACCGATGACCTGCACCAGCACCCGGCCGCCTGACGGGCCGAGCGATCGGATCTCACCCGCAATCAGGCCGAGCGGCAAAAAGACCGTCGCGGCGGCTGCTGCTGCGGCAAGCGGCCCCGGCCACTTCACCAGCACGTGCAGGACAGCGACCGCCAGGGCCAGACTGCCAGCCGCAACGGCGCCCGCTCCGATCCACTGCAGTCGGTCACGGTCACGGCCGGCCGATGCCTCATACCGCAGGCGAACGGCGGGCAGGGTGGCGGTGAGCGCGACCGCCCACGCGAGTGCGCCCGCCGGCACGCTGACGGCCCCTCGCCCGATCCAGAGCACCGCGCCCACTGCAACCGCTGCCGCATAGGCGACCAGCATCGCCGCCTGCCGCGGCCGGCTCGGCTGGACCGGCCGGGTGCGACCCGGCCGGTGCTGACGTGCCCTGGTCAGCCTGCCGTCTGGCATTGCCAGCACCAGGTGCACGGAGACCGCGACGAGTAGCAGCCACGCGGTCGTGCCGGCCGCGCTCCACTGCCAGCTGCCGTAGCCGCGGTGCGCTAGCTGATGGCAGGCGAGCGCCACTGCGCCAGCAAGCGCACCGGCCGCGATCTGCCAGTGCGGCGTACGGTCCGGCGCCCGCGCGAGCACGGCCGCGCAGCTGGCCGCCACCACGCTGAGCACGAAGGCGACGTCGAGCAAGTCCGACGGTCCGCCGTGACTGCTCGACCTGATCGCGATGACGACTCCGGCAATTGCGAGCGCGGGGACGATCAGCCCGGTCAGCACTCGCCGGGCACCGGGTGCCGGCTCTGCGGCAGGGGCTGCAGCCGGCGCCCCGGCGCCGTCAGACTGGGCGGCCAGCACGGGGAGCTCGGCCGCGCCGTCATCGGGCGGCCGGGTCCTGGCCGGGATGCCAGTCATAGTGACGGGGCCGCGATGCTGAGGTCAGTCGCCTGCGGTGCCGCATCCGGGCTGGCCAGGATGCGGCCGTCCAGCATCCGGACGATCCGCTCGGCGGCATCGGCGACTGCATTGTCGTGCGTGACGAGCAGGATGGTCTGGCCGCCGGCGTGCAGACGCCGCAGCAGCTCGATGATCTCCTGCCCGCCGTCGGAGTCCAGTGCGCCGGTTGGCTCGTCGGCGAGCAGGAGCGTGGGCTCGTTGGCGAGCGCTCGGGCGATCGCCAGTCGCTGCCGCTGGCCGCCAGACAGCGCGCCTGGTACGGCGCCGACCTTGTCGCCCAGGCCGAGCAGGTCCAGCAAGTCCCGTGCCCTGGTCTCAGCAGCCCGGCGCTTGCGGCCGGCGATGATGGCGGCGAGCGCGACGTTCTCGAGCACTGTCACACTTTCCAGCAAGTTGAAGAACTGGAAAACGATCCCGATGTGGCGGCGGCGCATCCGGGCCAGTTCGTCCTCGCTCTGCCCGGTGATCTCCTCGCCGGCGACGAAGATGGTGCCCTCGTCGGGCACGTCGAGCCCGGCCGACACGTTGAGCAGCGTCGATTTCCCGCAGCCCGACGGCCCGGTCAGAGCCGCGAACTCGCCCGGCCCGAGATCGAGGTCGACGCCGCGCAAGGCGCGGACCGGTGCGTTCTCGGCTTCGAAGGTCTTGCGCACTCCGCGCAGCTGCAGGACCAGCTCGGTGCCGCTCATCGGATGTCCCCCTCAGATTGCTCCGGCACTCGGGCGCCTGGCTGCGTCAGCCTGAACGCCACGACCGGTGTGTCGCGACCCTTGACTTTCTGCGGTGGCAGCGGGATCAGTCCCGCCGGCGCCGATAGTGCCTTGACCGTAGCTTCCGAAAGCACCGTCTCACCAGGTGCTGCGAGCTGCTGGAGCCGCTGCGACAGGTTGACGGTGTCGCCGACCAGGGTGTACTCCAGCCGTTCTGCGGAACCCAGCAGCGCGGCGGCGGCCTCGCCGGTGGACAGTCCGAGGCCGAGGCGGAATTCTGGCAGGCCGGCGAGTTCCCAGCTGTGATTGATCTCGGCCTGAAGCTCGTGCATCGCCAGTGCCGCGGCGACGGCTCGGTCCGCGTGGTCTTCCTCGGGGAAGGGAGCGCCGAAGACTGCCATCACGGCGTCTCCGACGAACTGCATGACGGTGCCGCCGTGACCGAGGATGGCCTGATTCATGGCGGCCCGATGCGTGCCGAGCTGTCCAGCGAGCTGGCTTGGATCAGCATGCTCAGCGATCGTCGAGTACGAGCGGATGTCGCTCATCAGCACCGTGACGGTTACGCGCTCGGTCTCGCCGATCGGCCGCGACTCCTGCCGGAGCTTCTCGGCCAGGCCGCTTGGCAGCAGCCGGGAGAGTGTCTCGCCCTGCTCTTCCCGGTCCACGATGGCCTCGTGCAGCAGTCGCAGCCGCTTGAGCGCGCCCTGCCGCCCTGCTGACACGCCCGCCGCGAGCTTGACGAAGACCGCCTGCACTTCCGCGTCGACGGCTTCCGCTGGCATCTTCCGCGCGACCGCGATGGCTTTGATGGGCCTGCCCTCGGCGATCATCGCCAGCAGCTCTTCTTCGACCGGGAGCAAGCCACCGGGTGCGATGACAGGCTGCAGCAGCGCTTCCACGATCACCGGATCGAGAGCGGTGCCGCCACTCGCCACGGTGCGGATCGCATCGGCGAGCTGGCTGCCCTCGGCGACCCGGTCCTTGAGCAGGTAGCCGTAGCCCGCCGACCCCTCGGCGAGCAGCGAGACCGCGTACTCCGGGTCGTCGTACTGGGACAGGACGACGACGCCCGTTCCCGGGTGCCGCTTCCTGACCTCCTTAGCTGCCTCGATGCCTTCGTTACGGAACGACGGCGGCATCCGGATATCGGTCACCAGAACCTGCGGCGGGACTGCCTCGCACCCGGCGACGACCTCGTCGTAGTCCGCGGCGACGCCAGTGACCTCGAGGTCGGCGTTGCGGTTGATGAGCGCGCGCACGCCCTCGCGGACGATCAGGTTGTCGTCGGCAAGGAAGACGCTGATGGTGCGCCCGGTCGGCGCGGCTATGCCGTTCATCTCGTCAGTTGTCGCATGAACGCTGCCGGGCTGGCCAGGGTGCAGACGCCAGTTCGCCGCGTGGTGCTACCACGCAGGGATGGGCCAGCCACTACCCGCCCGAAAGAAGACCTGGCAACACGATTTCGCTGCGCCGGCGCCGGTGCCACACTCAGGGCATGAGGTACGAGAGCAGTGTCACATCGCTGTCCTGGATCCCGTCCGAGGCCGTCGAGGGCACCATGCGGATCCCCTTCGACGTCGGGATCAGCCACTACGACGACCCGCCGCCCGGCGAACTGGCCGGCCTCGCGGAGCTGCAGGCCGCAGACCGCTTCAGGTTCGCGAACGAACTGCGCGCCTGGATCGAGGTCGGCGAAGACGGGCAGATCACCGACGCTGGCTACGCCGGTGGCGGACTGATGGGCGCGACCACGCTCAGGCTTGGCGCGCTGAAGTACCGGTTCCAGGCAGTCAAGCTGGCCGATATCCAGCGGCCGCCTGAGCACGGGGACGGCTGCGTCAGATTCAGTCAGTCCGTTGGCGGCCGGACGGGGTCGCCGATGCCGCGGCCCGGCAGTCACGTGCCGTTCGTGCTGTGGCTGGCGCCGCTGGTCTGGACCACGCTGTCGCTTACGCTGCATGCCGACGGGCATGCCGATTTCGAGCTGACGGGCGCGAGCCCGTTCCCGCGCCACTGGGTCTACGACCAGGACGGCCAGCTCGCCGCCAAATCCGGCATTACGAACTGGAAGGACTGGATCGCGCGGCCATTCGGCATCGAGCACAGCCCGTGGGGTGCTGAGGACTCCCCGGCGCTGGTCACGGCCGTGGAGACCGCACTCGAGCGGTCCTTGTCAGTGCAGTTGATGCACGGCGGTCAGAAGCCGACCATCATGCACCTGGCCTCCGGCGACACCCTGGTCCGGCAGGGCGACACCGGCCTCGATCTGTACCTCGTGCTGGACGGGGTTATCCGGGTCGAGCGAGACGGCGAGCCGCTCGGCGACTGCGGCCCCGGCGCGCTGCTGGGCGAGCGCGCGCACCTGGAGGGAGGGATCAGGACGGCGACGCTGACGGCGGTGACGCCGTGCCGCATCGCGGCAGTCCCGGCCGCTCAGTTCGACCAGAGCTCGCTGACGGAACTGGCCAGCGGTCACCGGCGCGAGGACGCCGTCCAGGGCGACTAGGTGCGGATTACTCTGTGCGGCACGAGGGGGTCAACGCCGGCACCCGGAGCTGACTTCGTCCGGTACGGCGGTCACACGTCCAGCCTCGCGGTTACGGCCGACGGAGCGGTCGCGCCCGGTCTGGTGCTGGACGCTGGCACCGGCATTCGCGCCGTCACGGCGCTGCTCGACGGCAGGCCGTTCCGCGGCACTATCGCGCTCACCCACCTGCACTGGGACCATGTGCACGGCCTGCCGTTCTTCGCGGCAGCGGATCGCGACGATGCCGTGGTGAGCGTGCTGCTGCCGGCGCCGGAGGACGACGGCGACGCCATAGCGACGCTGGAACGCGGGATGTCGCCACCGCACTTCCCGATCACGCCGCGCCAGCTGCGCGGGCGCTGGGCGGTTGCCGGCCTGCAGCCCGGCCAGACCGTCGTGGGGCCGCTGACCATGCTGGCCCGGGAGATCCCGCACCTGGGCGGCCGGACCTTTGGTTACCGGGTGAGCGATGGCCGCAGCTCGATCGCCTATCTGCCTGACCATGCTCCCGCCAGCCTCGGGCCCGGTCCGCACGGTCTCGGTCCGTACCACGGCGCCGCGCTGGAGCTAGCCGGCGGTGCGGACATCCTGCTGCACGACTCGTTCTGGTACGCCGACGAGTTTGACCCGGCGAGGGATCTGGGCCACGCAGCGGCCGAGTACGCCATCGGCCTGGCGGCCGAGGCCGGCGCGCGCCGGGTGGTATTGCTGCATCACCGGCCGGACCGGACTGACGACGAACTGGACAAGCTCGCTGCGGCCCTGCCGGACGGCCCGGTTCCGGTCGTGCTCGCCGCCGATGGCACGGAACTGATCCTGTGAGCCTGCCGATGGCGGCCGGCAGTACCTAACCCTGCACCGGGTACCGTTGAACCGTGAAGAAGATTATTGAGCTGCTGATCTGCTTCCTCCACCCGATCGCGGTCGTGCTGATCTGGATCGACCTGTTCACCCGGCGCGACATCGGCACCGTGGCGAAGGTGGTCTGGGCCATTTTCAGCCTCGTCCCGCTGGTCCCCTTCCTGTACGTGCTCACCGGCGGGGACCTCTGGTAACGAGCGCTCGACTGCCGCCCGGGCGGTGACCCGGCGCGGCCGGGTGCGGGGCGCCCGGGCGACGGCCTAGTCGCCCGCCAGCGCGATCGCCTCGTGCACCTCGCCCTGCCTGGTGGCGACTTCGGCTGCGTACTTCTCCCGGTCGATTTTCTCGGCCAGTTCCTCGTCGGCGCGCATCAGGGCCTCCAGGTCGGAATCTGCCGCCTCGATCACGCCGAGGTCCACGTACGCGTGCTGCACCTTGGGGCCCCACAGCCCGATGTCCTTGACGCACGGCACGATCCGGGAGAACAGCAGCGTCCTGAAGGCCTGCTGGACCGGCGACTGCTCGGTGAACGCCACGCACTCGGCAACGTCGAGGCCCATCCGCTCCCAGACCTCGCGCGCGATGAACCGGTTGCGCATAAGGTAACAGCCCTCGACCACGAACTCCTCGCGCTCGGCCCGCTCGGCGTCGGTCAGCTCCTTGTAGTAGTCACGCAGCGCCAGCCGGCCGAACGCGACGTGCCGCGCCTCGTCTTGCATCACGTACGCCAGCAGCTGCGTGACCAGCGGGTTCTGCGACAGGTCGCGGTGCACGCCGAACGCGGCCAGCGCCAGCCCCTCGATCAGGACCTGCATGCCGAGGTAGGGCATGTCCCAGCGGGAATCGGACAGCGCCTCCGCCAGCAACTTCGCCAGATCCGGGTTCACCGGGTAGTACAGGCCGATCTTCTCCCGCATGAACCGGGCGTAGAGCTCGACGTGCCGCGCCTCGTCCATCGCCTGCGTCGCGGCGTAGAACTTGGAGTCCATGTCCGGCACCGACTCGACAATGCGCGCGGCGACCGTCAGTGCGCCCTGCTCGCCGTGCAGGAACTGGCTGAAGAGCCAGGCGGACAGATGATGCCCGAGCTCGTCCCGCTCTTTCTGGTTGAGCAGGTCCCATTGGCGTGAGCCGTAGATCGGGTTGAACTCGTCGCCCTGCTCCATGACATTCGCCGGGTTCACCGGGATTGTCCAGTCGATCCGCTTCGCGGCGTCCCACTGCTTGTCCTTGCCGCGCTGGTACAGGTCGAGCAGCCGGCTCCGGCCTTCGTCGTACTCCCAGCTGAAGCGGGCCGCGCCGGCTGCGGGGATATCCCACGTCCCGGGCGCCACTGGCGTGGTGTAGTGGTCATACGTGCTCACGGCGGCCTCCTCGACTGGCGATACCCCGACATTACCCGCGAGTAGGGTTCCGGCAACAGGGCCGGCGGCGGCGTCGGCAACGGGGCCAGCCCGCCGTCTTGACCTGGTGGAGAGAACGTGGACTTTGACATCCCGGCCGACCTGGCCGCCTATCTGGCTGAGCTGGACGCGTTCATCGAGGCGGAGATCCGTCCGCTGGAACGACAGGATGACAACATCCGGTTTTTCGACCACCGGCGGGAGGATGCGCGGACTGACTGGGAGCGAGGCGGCCTGCCGAACCGGGAGTGGGAGAGCCTGCTAGCCGAGGCCAAGCGGCGGGCGGACGCCGCTGGTCACTACCGGTACGCCTTCCCGGCCCGTTACGGCGGGCGGGATGGCACCAACCTCGGCATGGCGGTGATCCGTGAGCACCTGGCCGGCCAGGGCCTCGGCCTGCACTGTGACCTGCAGAACGAGCACATGATCGTGGGCAACAACGTCGGTCTCATGCTGATGCTGGAGTACGGCAGCCCGGAGCAGCAGGCCGACTGGGTGGCGGAACTCGCTGCCGCGCGCCGGGGCTTCGCGTTCGGCATCACCGAGCCGGCCCATGGGTCGGACGCCACCTACATGGAGACGACGGCCGTCCGGGACGGCGGCGACTGGGTCATCAGCGGCGAGAAGACCTTCAATACCGGCGTGCACGCCGCGTCGCACGACCTGATCTTCGCCCGGACTAGCGGCAAGCCGGGCGACGCTGACGGGATTACCGCGTTCCTCACCCCTGTCGCAACGCCCGGATTCACGGTCGAGGATTACCTGTGGACATTCAACATGCCGACCGATCACGCACACGTCCGGCTGGACGGCGTGCGGGTGCCGGACGGCGCGGTGTTCGGCGGCGAAGGCCGGGGTCTGCAGGTGGTGCAGCACTTCTTCAACGAGAACCGGATCCGGCAGGCCGCATCGAGCCTCGGCGCGGCGCAGTACTGCATCAATGAGTCAGTCGCGTACGCGCTCGAGCGCAAGCCGTTCGGCAAGCCGCTGGCGGCCAACCAGGCGATCCAGTTCCCGCTGGTCGAGCTTCAGACGCAGTGCGAGATGCTGCGCGCGCTCATCCACAAGACCGCGTGGCTGATGGACCGAGACGGCCCGTTCTCCGTCTCGGACAAGGTGTCGATGTGCAACTACTGGGCGAACCGGCTCTGCTGCGAGGCGGCCGACCGGGCTATGCAGGTGCACGGCGGGCTCGGCTATTCCCGGCATAAGCCGTTCGAGCACATCTACCGCCACCACCGGCGCTACCGGATTACCGAGGGTGCGGAGGAGATCCAGATGCGCCGCGTGGCGGGCTACCTGTTCGGCTACATGCGCCAGCGCGCGCCGAAGGGCGTTTCCGAAGGATGACTGGCCCGAATCCCCCCGCGACCGATGGTGCAGCTTTGGACGGGAACGGGCTAGCTGCGGCGCTGATGCCGTTCGTCGGGCCGGTGACCGTCGCGAACCTGACCAGGATGTCCGGCGGCGCATCGCGCGAGACCTGGTCATTCGATGCGGTGGCGCCGGACGGGACGCGAACGCCGCTCGTGCTCCGCCGGGACCCGCCAGGCCGGCCCGGCGAGCCGGGGGCGATGGCGCGCGAGGCGGCCGCTATTACGGCGGCGGCCGCCGCTGGTCTGGCGGTACCCGAGGTGCTTCTGGTGACCAGCGATCCGGGAGCCTTCGGCACGCCCGGCATGGTGATGCGCCGGGTTCGCGGCGAGACAATCGCGCGCCGGATCCTGCGCGAGCCAGAGCTGGCGCGCGGCCGCACGGTCCTGGTTCACCAGCTGGCTGGCTTCGCCGCCGGCCTGCATGCGCTACCCGCGCCGGCCGGCTTTCCCGCCGTCGATCCGCTCGGCGCGGTGGCCGGTCAGCTGAGCCAGTTCGGGCAGCCAAGCCCGGTGTTCGAACTAGCGCTGGCGGAGCTTGAGCGGACCCGGCCAGTGGCGCGGCAGCCAGTTCTCGTCCATGGCGACTTCCGCCTCGGGAACCTGATCGTCGCTGCCGACGGACTGCGCGCGGTGCTGGACTGGGAGCTGACGCACGCCGGAGACCCGGCTGAGGATCTGGGCTGGCTCTGCGTCAAGGCGTGGCGATTCGGGGCCGAAGCGCCGGTCGCTGGCCTTGGCAGCCGGGAGGAGCTGCTGGCCGCCTACCGCGCGGCAGGCGGCCCGGACATCTCGCCGGCCGAGCTGCGGTGGTGGGAGATCCTCGGCACGCTTCGCTGGGGAGTGATGTGCATGGCGCAGGCGCAGGCCCATCTGTCCGGCGCCTACAGGTCGGTGGAGCTGGCTGCCATCGGGCGGCGTGTCTGCGAGCAGGAATGGGATCTGCTCCTGCTGCTCGACCCGGTAGCCGCGCAGCGCGCGGCAGCCGTCCGGCCCCGGCCGTCCGGGCAGCCCAGCGCGGCGCCCGCGCCCTACGGGCGGCCAACTGCGAGCGAGCTGCTGGAGGCGGTACGGGAGTACCTGCTCGGCAGCGTCCGGCCGGCCACCACCGGGCAGGTCGCGTTCCACGCCAGAGTCGCCGCGAACGTGCTCGCGATTGTCGCCCGCGAGCTTGAGCTGGGCCCGTCTCCTGCTGGCACCGACCATGGGCTCGCCGAGGCAGTAGCCGCCCGTCTCGCAGTCGCGAATCCCGGATATTTCGGCTAGCGGCCTAGTGCATGGGCTGTTCGTGCTCGGCGTGGCCGGCCGGCTCGAGCTGGAAGGTCGAGTGGTCTACGTCGAAGTGACCGCGCAGGCACGCCTGGAGCCGGTCGAGCATGATCGCGCTCTGGCCACGTTCGATGACCTGCGGGTCGACGACCACATGCGCGGAGAAGACGGGCAGCCCCGAGGTAATGGTCCACACATGCAGCTCGTGTACCTCGCGTACACCGGAGACGGCGGCCATGTGCTGGCGGATCTCGTCGAGATTGATGCCTCTCGGACTAGCCTCGAGCAGGATGTCGACGGCCTCCCGGAGCAGCCGCCACGTGCGCGGCAGGATGAGCGTGCCGACGGCCAGCGACGCGATCGGGTCGGCCAGGGTGAAGCCGGTTGCGCTGATGATGATGCCGGTAATCACCACGGCGGCCGCGCCGAGGGTGTCGGCCGCCACCTCCAGGAACGCACCGCGGACGTTGAGGCTGTCGCTCTGGCCGTGGCGGAGCACTAGCAGCGAGCAGGCGTTGGCGACAAGCGCGCCAGCCCCGAATGCGATCAGCAGCCCCGAGTTGACCGCCGGCGGCGACGCCAGCCGCCGGATGGCCAGCGTGAAGATCACTCCGGCCATCGCGAGCAGGATCAGCGAGTTCGCCATGGCGGCCAGGATCTCGGCTCTGGCGTAGCCGAAGGTCCGACGGTCGGTAGCGGGCCGGCCCGCGAACCAGGCGGCCAGCAGTGACAGACCCAGGCCGGCGGCGTCGGCAGCCATGTGGGCGGCGTCGGCGAACAGCACGAGGGCGCCCGTCACAATCGCGCCTGCCACCTCAGCGGCCGCGATGCCGAGGCTGATGGCGAGCACTACTGTCAGGACGCGGCGGTAACTGCCGGTCACTGTCTGGCCGCTACGCGGCTCGTGCTGATGGCCCGGCCGGTTCCGCTGGTCCCGTGCGGCCCCGTCGGGGGGCTCAGGCTGACAGCCGGGCTCGGGCGGGTGGCCGGGCTCGGGCGGGTGGCCGGGCTCGCTGTGATGCCCGTGCCCGGCGGTCATGCTTCCTCGTCGCCCCGCCGACCGCGACCGCGGCCAGGGCCACCGCCATCCTCCGGCTCTGGCGTACTCGCCTCGCCGTAGGCCAGCAGTTCGTAGGCTGGGTTGATCATCACCGGCCTGCCGTTCCTGATGCCCACCTGGCCGCGCAGCCTGACCTTGCTCCCGGGACGCAGACCAGGAATGTTCGAGCGGCCGTAGAACAGCGCGGTGAGCTGACCGGTGGAGTCCTCGACGTCGCAGGCCAGCACGGTGTTCTGCTCGACCGGCCGGATCTCGACGGTATGCACGCGGCCTACGGCGATGGCCCGACCTGGCCTGGTGAGAGAGCCGATCGGTGTTGCCGTCCCGGTGGGAACAGGACGGTCGTACTCTCCGCTGCTCGCTGGCGTAGTGAGCTCGGCCGAGATCGGCTGCGTTTCGTTCCTGGTGCCGGACCGGTCGCCAGCGTGCCCTGTCCCGCCGTCAGCGCGGGAGTGCCCCGGTGCCGCTTCGGCCCGCGCGGGCTCGCCATCCCCCGGCTTCGCGCCGGTCGCGGCAACCTTGCCCGCGGGGCCACGGGCCGCGATGCTCTCCAGCCTGCTGCGCACGTCGAACGGCACAATCGTGGCCGCAGCATGCGGGATCCGGCTGATGACCGCGGCCATCTTGTCTGCCGTCCGGTCGTGCAGCAGGCGGCCGACGATCGGTGCGTAGCTGCGCCGCGGCAGGATGGCGGTGACGCCGACACCGGGCAGGACAGCGTCAGCGGCGACCAGGTCCGCAGCCGCCTTGGCAAGCCTGCGGTCCGGGCAGTCCACGAAATCCAGCGGCATGCCGGGGTTGGACCTGACCCAGTCCTGGCGGAGCTTGTCTGCCTCGACGTTGTCGATCACGAAGTGGACGGCGCGCAGCGAAGTGGGCCGCAGGCTCCGCGCGTATCGCAGTGCGGCAATCGTGGCCAGGTCGTAGTCGTCGATGAAGACGAACACGTTCCGGCGTGAGTAGGTGGGCGGCTCGGGCGGCTTACCACGGCTCTCGATGTTCTCCAGCACCGTAGCTTCCATCCGGTACTGGCGGTTCAGCCGGATCAGGGCCGGAACGCCGATAGCGAACAGCACCAGCACGAGCCAGGCGCCCTCGGTGAACTTGACCACCGCAAAGATGATCACCACGATTAGCGAGGTAACCCCCGCCGAGAAGTTGATCACGAATTTGTAGCGCCAGTGCGGCTCGCGCTCCCGGTGGTGATATTTGGCCATCCCGAAGCCGGCCATGGTGAACGCGGTGAACACGCCGAGAGCGTAGAACGGCACCAGGTTGTTGACGTTGGAGCCGACGACGGCAAGCAGCGTGATCGACACGATCGCGAGCACGACGATCCCGTTAGAGAAGACCAGGCGATGGCCGCGCTTGGTAAGCCACCGCGGCAGGAAGGCGTCCTCGGCGACGAAATTGGCCAGGAACGGGAAGCCGTTGAAGCTGGTGTTGCCGCCGGTGTAGAGGATCAGCGCGGTGGCGGCCTGCACGATGGCATACATGACGTGCCCGAGCAGCGAGGCCCCGAAGACGAGCTTGGCCTCCTGGGACAGCACGGTTGGCACGCCCAGCTTGTACGGGGTGGCGTGGGTGACGTGCGCCAGCCACGAGATTCCCGCCACCAGCGTGCCCAGGATGAGGCCCTCGATCACGAGCACGCGCCGGGCGTTCCTGCCTTCGGGCGGCCGGAAGGCGCTGACTGCGTTCGATACTGCCTCGATGCCGGTCAGCGATGAGCCGCCGTTGGCGAAGGCGCGCATCAGCACGAAGATCATCGCGAACGTGATCAGGCTGCTGTGGCTCGGGGCAACCCCGGAGCCGTAGACCGCCGCGTGCGGCGCGATCGGCACCCGCGGCAACGACCCGAAGATCTCCCGGCCCAGGCCGATCGCGATCATCACGATGACCACGGTGGAGAACAGGTAGGTGGGCACCGCGAACGCCCGGCCCGCCTCGCGGATGCCGCGCAGGTTCCCGTAGAGCATCACCAGCACGACGCCGATCGAGATCAGCGTGATGACCGTGGCGTTGTTGATCGGGCTGTTCGGGAATGCCGACGCGACGGCTGCAGTCCCGGCGGCAACCTGGACCGCGACGGTGACCACGTAGTCAATCAGCAGGGCAACGGCGGCGACCTGGGCGACCCGCGGGCCGAAGTTGTCCCTGGCGACGACGTATGACCCGCCAGCCCTGGTGTAGATCGTCACGACCTCGCGGTAGGACAGCACGACCAGGGCCATGACGAACAGGACCACACCGGTCAGCGGCAGGATCAGCGTGAAGGCGGTAGCCGCCAGGCCGCCCTTGAGCAACTCGATCAGGATCTCTTCAGTGCCGTAAGCCGAGGATGAGATGCCGTCGGGAGAGAGCACGCCGAGCGCGAGCCGCTTGGACAGCCGCTGCTCGCCGAGCTGCTCGTTGATGAGCGGCCTACCCAGCAGCCTGCGCTTGAGGGCGTAGCCGAGGCCCTCGGCCAGGTCGTCTCGCCGTTTCAGCGAGCCGACGGCTCGTCTCATGGCCACCGGCCTGCGCCCCTCCCCTCTTAGCACCTGACGTGGCCTTCATACCATTGCGGCTGCCTGCGCCGGGAGCCGGGCGCGCCAGGGCCCGGCCTCCGCGCCGAAAGCGGTCCAGCCGGCATCCGAGCGGGCCGCTGAGCCGGCCGCTGAGCCGACGGTGCGGCCATCAGAGTATCCGGCTGCCCGAGTTGTCATTGCCTGCGGTATCTGCCCTGGTTGACTCGGTGCGCCTGGCCGCAAATCCGGGCATCAATGGCGTCCGCTCGTGCTGACCGTGGCAGGCTGGGCGGACGGCGGCTGGCCAGCACGCGGAGGCGGACGGGCAGCGGCCAGGCGGAAATGGAGCTTCGATGAGTACCACACCCGCCCCGGCGGGCGGCCTGTCCGGCTTCCGCACGCTGCATCTCTCCAAGTTGCTGCGCCAGCCAGTCACCGATAAGGACGGCGGGTCGATCGGCCGGCTGTCGGACGTCATCGTCCGGCTGCGCGGGGCCGATAGTCCGGTGGTCACCGGCCTCGTGGCTACGGTAGGCGGCCGCTCGCTGTACGTGCCCGTCGAGCAGGTGGCCGGCCTGGAAGGTGCCGAGCTCCGGCTGACCAGCGCCCGGCTCGATCTGCGCCAGTTCGAGCGACGCGAGGGTGAGGTGCTGCTTCGGGCCGATGTGCTCGGGCACCGGCTGATCGATGTTCCGAGCGCTCAGCTGGTCCGGGCCGCAGATCTCGAGCTCGCCCAGCGCCACGGTGAATGGGTGGTCACCGGCGTTGACAGCAGGCGGCGCCCGAGGCGGCTCATCGGCGCGCTCGCCGCCAGCCGGTCCGGTCGGCCTGGTCGGCCCGCTCATCCGGCTGCGAGCGCGCCGCCTGCCTTCCGGGAGTGGGGCACGTTCGAGCCGCTGATCGGGCACACCGGCAGCGCCCAGTCGAGGCGGCCGGCCGGCCGGATCCGGCGGCTGCGCCCCGCTCAGATCGCCGACTTGCTGGAGGACGCGTCCAGGGCGGAAGAGACCGAGATCCTCGGGCAGGTCGGAGCCGACCCGGAACTCGAAGCCGACGTCTTCGAGGAACTCGACGAGGATCTTGCGGCGAGGCTGCTCGGTGCGCGTACCGATGCTGAGATCGCGGCCGTGCTCGGCCGGATGCGTGCCGATGATGCGGCCGATGCGATCGCCGAGCTTCCGCAGCGCCGGCGGCAGCCCGTGCTCGACTTGCTGCCGCCGGTTCAGCAGGCCAAGGTACGGATCCTGATGGGGTTCAACCCTGCCAGCGCGGGCGGCCTGATGGGCGTGGACTTCGTCACGGTCGGCGCGGACGCGAACGTTGCCAGCGCGCTCGCTGCAGTCGCGGCGGCGACCGGACTGCAGCCTGAGGCACTGACCAGCGTGCACGTGATTGACGAGAACGGACGGCTGCGCGGGGTTGCGCGACTGGTCACACTCGTGCAAGCGGACCGCGCCAAGGCGGTGGGCGAGGTCTTCGACGCCGATCCGGTGCGCGTCGGCGCAGCCACCGACATCGTGGACGTCGCGGTGCTCATGAGTGACTACAACCTGACCACGATCCCGGTAGTGGACGAGCACCAGCGGATCATCGGCGTGATCACAGTGGACGACGTGCTCGAGGTGGCGCTACCGGTGGACTGGCGGCGCCGGGAAGCAGCCGAGCCACCGGATGCGCGCGGCGGCCGCCAGCAGTGACCGGTCCGACCCGGCCCTGAACTGCTCCGACCCGGCCCTGAACTGCTCCGATTCGGCCCTGAACTGCTCCGATTCAGCACTGCCATCGGCCGACCGGCCAGTGACCTGGCTTGACATAGTTGCCTGAGAGCAGGCTATCCTCAAGAAGCTCTGTAATTCGGACACCTTGTTCGGTGAGGCGTCGTCACGGACACAGGCCACTGATCCCACCCGTCGAGAGACGCTCCGGATCAGGACACCTCTCCCCGGAGTAAGGGGTGAGGCCAGGTGGCTGCGCGAGCCCGCAAGCGCGCGCTACGCCGTGACGTGCCAAAGCTCTAACGAGGGGGTGCCTGACCGCGCGGCATAGGCGCGCAGTGTCGTTCCTCCTCATAGCGGCTGCCTGGTGGCCGGTGCTGAGCACGTCCGCCGGGCGCTGCGCCCGTCGGAGCCGCCGGGTCGCCGGACCCGGCTGGCCGGACAAGGCGCACGCCCGCGCCGCGGCAGGAGAGGAGGCGAGCAATGGACCCTGATAGTCCGGGCCGAAGATGGCCCTCGCCGCCCATTCTGCCCGCCCCGGGCACGCGTGCCCGCCTGCTGGTGTGGCCCCGGCTTACCGGCGCCGGTCGTTACAACCGGTCCTAGCACCCCGGTCCTAACGAAACCTCGTCGGCCAGCCTGAGGCTGCCCCACCCGGCTAACGCGTGCCCCCTGATCCCGTCCCTCGGCCCTCGCGGGCCGTCGCGGCGGTGAGAGGGGTGATTCACCGTGACCTCAGCCGCATCCGACCTCCGCGGTGCTGGCCTGAACAACAGTGCTGGCCTGAACAACAGTGCTGGCCTGAACAACAGTGCTGGCCTGAACAACAGTGCTGCGCTCGACTCGGCCCACGTGGGCGACATCCGCGGTGCCCTCGGCACGATCGCCGTTGACGACATCGCGCCGCGCCGCTCCGCCTCGGCCAAGCTCAAGACGCTGCTGGCAATCGTCGGACCCGGCTTGATCGTCATGGCCGGCGACAACGACGCGGGCGCCTTCTCTACCTACGGTCAGGCGGGCCAGAACTACGGCACTCACCTGCTCTGGACCTTCGTGCTGCTGATCCCGGTGCTGTACGTGAACCAGGAGATGGTGCTGCGGCTCGGCGCGGTGTCCGGCGTCGGCCACGCACGGCTGATCCTGGAGCGGTTTGGCAGGTTCTGGGGCGCGTTCAGCGTGATCGACCTGTTCCTGCTCAACGCGCTGACCATCATCACCGAGTTCATCGGGATCGCGCTGGCGGCCAGTTACCTCGGCCTGCCGAAGGTCGCTGCGGTCGTGCTCGCCGCCCTGGTGATCGTCGCCTCCGCGATGACCGGCAGCTTCCGGCGGTTCGAGCGGATCGCGATGCTGTTCTGCGCTGGCTCGCTGCTGCTGGTCCCGGTGTACGTGCTGTCGCACCCGCCGGCCGGCCAGATGGCGAGCGGTTTCGTGCTGCCGACGATGCCAGGCGGCGGGCAGTTCGGCACGGTCATGCTGCTGATCATCGGGATTGTCGGCACGACGGTTGCGCCCTGGCAGCTGTTCTTCCAGCAGTCCTATGTGATCGACAAGCGGATTACGCCGCGGTTCATCCCGTACGAGAAGGCAGACCTGGCCATCGGCATCGGCGTGGTCATCGTGGGGGGTGCGGCCCTGATGGGCGCCGCTGCGGCTGCGTTCGCCGGCACGCCTGCGGCCGGGCACTACACCGACGCGGCCGGCCTCGCGACAGGACTGGCCGCGTACGCCGGGAAGGCGGCCGGAGCGTTGTTCGCCGTGGCCTTGCTGGATGCCGCGATGATCGGCGCGTTCGCCGTGTCGCTGTCCACCGCATACGCCCTCGGTGACGTGCTCGGCCTCAAGCACTCCCTGCATCGCGGAGTACGGCAGGCGAAGGGCTTCTACATCATGTACGGCGCGCTCATCGCCAGCGCGGCGACGATCGTGCTCATCCCGGGGTCGCCGCTCGGCCTGTTCACCGAAGGTGTCCAGGTGCTGGCCGGGGTGCTGCTGCCGAGCGCGACGGTCTTCCTGCTGATGCTCTGCAACGACAAGGCCGTGCTCGGCCCCTGGGTCAACGGCCGCTGGACCAACGCCTTCACCGGGGCCGTCATCGCGGCGCTGATCATGCTGTCGCTCATCCTCATTGCATCGGTGACGTTCCCGCACATCACCGCGCACCAGATCATCATGATGATGGCTGCCTTTGCGCTGCTGGCTCTGGTTGCGCTGGTCGTGCTGGCCGCCCGTGGCCGCCGGCCGGCCGTGCCGCAGGCGGCGGGCGAGAGCGCTGGCGCACCTCAGGACGGGAACGGCAGCGCTGGCGCCGGTGACGTCAGCAAGGAGAACTGGCGCATGCCGGCCCTGACCATGCTCGCTCCTGCTCCGATGTCGCGCGCCCGGCGGGCGGCCATGCTCGGCATGTGGGTCTACCTGGTCATCGCGGTCGGCGCGGTGGTCGCCAGGATCGTCGAGCTGGCGACGGGCCACTGACTGGCACGGGCGTCGCCGCTGCGGCCTGGGCTGACGCTGCCTACCGGACGGCGCCGGTGACCAGCCAGCGCGACGTGCGGCTGCGCAGCGTGAGGGTGGCGAACCTGGCCACCATCCACACCGCGTATGCCAGCCACAGCCCGGTCAGCCCGGTGTCCGCCCGCACTGCGATTGCCGCCGCGCCGCAGAAGACGGCCAGCGTGGCAAGGCCCGCCAGCGCCAGGTAGTCCTGATCGCCCGCGCCGATCAGCACGCCATCGAGCACGAACACCACGCCCGCGAGCGGCTGCTGCGCGATGATCACGAACAGCACGGCCAGCAGCAGGCTGCGAACGTCCGGCGCGACGCCGAACAGGCCGGGCAGGGCGGGCCGGAGCACAAGCAGAAGCAGCGAGAACAGGGTGCCGTACCCGAAGCCCCAGGCGATCATGCGCGTGGTGGCCACGCGAGCGCCGGCCACGTCGCCGGCACCGAGGTAACGACCCGTAATGGCCTGTGCCGCGATCGCGATGGCATCCAGCGCGTAGACGAACAGGTTCCAGACGCGCATCGCGACCTGACTCGCCGCGATGGCCGCGTTCGAGTCCCGGGCCGCGATCGCCGTCATCAGCACGAGGACGGCCTGCAGCGCGAGCGTGCGCAGCACCAGCGATGCGCCCGCGAAAGCTGCCGTGGTGACACCGCGGCGGTCCGGCCGCAGGCTGACGCCCGCCCGGCGCGCACCGCGCGCCACGACCCTCAGGTAGGCGGCCGCCGTCCCGGTCTGCGCGATGAGCGTGCCCCAGGCGGAGCCGGAGATTCCCCAGTGCAGGCCGAGCACGAACGTGGCGTTGAGCGCGATGTTCGCGGCGTTCGCGACCACGGCCACGGCGAGTGGCGTCCGGGTGTCCTGTAGGCCGCGCAGCACGCCGGTGCCAGCCAGCACGGCCAGCATCGCGGGTGCGCCAAGCAGGCTGATCCGCAGATAGGTCACGGCCTGATGGCTGACCGCGGCGGTGCCGCCGAACGCCATGACAATCCGCGGGGCGAGCGGCCAGCCGACGGCGAGCACGGCCAGGCCGATAGCGGCCGCGAGCCACAGACCGTCGATCCCGTGGCGGATAGCGGCCCTCTGGTCACCGGCCCCGAGTCGCCGGGCGACCGCCGCGGTGGTGCCGTAGGCGAGAAAGATCGAAACGCCGACGAGCGTGCTGAGCACCTGGCTGGCGACGCCGAGACCGCCCAGCGGGACAGTGCCGAGGCGTCCGACGATCGCGGAGTCGGCGAGGAGGAACAGCGGTTCTGCCACCAGCGCGCCGAAGGCAGGAACGGCCAGCCGGACGATCTCCGCGTCCTGCGGGCTGCGCAGCCTGGCTAGAGGCTGCCGGTACCGCCCCCGCCGGTGCTGATCTTTACCGGCGTCAGCCAACCACGCCCCTGGCGCGCAGGCCGGCGATGTCGCGGGCGGACAAACCGAGTCCGGCCAGCACCGCGTCAGTATCGGCGCCCGGCCGGGGCGGCGCGGCCGGCTGTCCCGCGGCCGTGCGCCCGAACCTGGGCGCCGGGGCTGGCTGGGTAACGCCGCCGACGCTCACGAACGCGTCCCTGGCCACTGCGTGCGGGTGGGCAGGAGCCTCGGCGAGGCTGAGCACCGGCGACACGCATGCGTCCGTGCCGGCGAATACCTGCTCCCACTCGGCCCGGCTCCGGCCCGCGAACGCGTCGGTGAACCGCTGCCTCAGCTCCGGCCAGCGCTGCCTGTCATGCTGCGGCGGCAGGCCCGCGTCGGCCAGCCCGAGACCCTGAAGCAGGGCGGCATAGAACTGCGGCTCGAGCGCGCCGACCGCCACGTACTGGCCGTCTGCGGTGGCGTAGGTGTCGTAAAACGGCGCGCCGCCGTCCAGCAGGTTGGTGCCGCGGCTGTCCTGCCAGCCGCCGGCCGCCCGCAAGCCGTAGACGAACGACGTGAGCAGCGCCGAGCCGTCCACCATCGCCGCATCCACGACCTGGCCCTGACCGCTCCCGGCTCGCTCGATCATTGCGGCCAGGATGCCGAGGGCAAGTAGCATGCCACCGCCGCCGAAGTCACCGATCAGGTTGACCGGCGGCACCGGAGACTCCCCGGCGCGGCCGACCATGCCAAGTGCGCCGGAGATCGCGATGTAGTCGATGTCGTGCCCCGCCGTCGGCGCGAGTGGTCCGTCCTGGCCCCAGCCGGTCATGCGCGCGAAGATCAGTCGCGGGTTGCGCGCCGCGCACACCTCGGGCCCGAAGCCGAGCCGCTCGGCGACCCCCGGCCGGAAGCCCTCGACCAGGACGTCGGCCTCCGCGACCAGGCGCAGCAGCACGTCGATGGCTGCCGGGTCTTTCAGGTTCAGGCCGATGGAGCGGCGGCCGCGGCTCAGCGGGTCCGACGGCTGCGGCGCGTCCGGGCCGCACCGCTCCGCCCGGTCGATGCGCAGGACGTCAGCGCCCAGGTCAGCCAGGATCATGCAGCCGAACGGAGCCGGCGCCAGGCTGGCAATCTCGATCACGCGTACGCCACTGAGTGGGCCCATCAGCCGCCCCTTTCGTATCCGCCGACCGATGCACGGTGATAGTAACTGCCGGTAACTACCGCTCTGACACCTATACGGCTTGCGCGAAAACTGGTATGTAGGAACACGATCCGCGTTTTCACCGAAGGAGCGTGTTCATGCCGAAGTTCCGCTATCTCGCACTCGTAGCCGCCGGCGCGATGATGCTTTCACCGGTCGGCGCCGCGTACGCGTCGAGTGCGCATCAGGCGGCCAAGAAGCCCGTGCTCACCCTCAGCAAGGTAGGCGGCAAAGCAGCCAAGAAGGGTGCCAAGGTGACGGCCGGCCTGGCCAAGGGCACTGATCTCGTCGCCACGATCGGCTCGGGGGGCAAGGCAAGCTGCTCCAAGTCCGCGATCACCGCCAAGGTCACGGCCAACCCGAACAGCAAGGGCAAGGCCACCCTGTCGCTCACCGGTGACAGCATCAGCAAGTGCACCATCTCCGTTACCGGATTCAGCGGCCTGACCGTGACGATGAAGCCCGTCGACCTGCCGGCCGACGTCACCGTCAGCGCGGCCAAGGGCGGCGGCAACGTGACGATCAGCGAGACCAAGAGTTCCAAGCCGATCGGGATCGAGGCGCTCGTGAACGCCAGCAGCGTCGGGGCTGGCACGCTGAGCTGTTTCTTCACCGCGAAGAGCATCAGCGGGAAGGTCTCCAACAAGACCAACTCGGTCAAGGTCTCCGGCGCGAAGCTGACGCTGAACACCAAGCTCTCAGGGTCGTCGGCGGCGCTCTGCGGGGCTGTCGGCTCGACCGCCAAGCTCTCCGTCACCTACGGACCGCTCAAGTCCGGCAGCAAGAAGGTCTTCGTCAGCTAACGGCGCGCATCTTCCGAACCGGGCCCGGACCTGCTACCCGCAGGATCCGGGCCCGGTCCGTTCACTCTGGCAGGACCAGTCGCAGCGCCAGGGTCGGGCAGTCCGCTACCGCCCGGCGGGCGAGGTCCTCCAGGTGCAGCGGCACCGCTCCCGTCCGCAGCACCGGGTAGCCCCACTGGTCAGACGTGATCAGCTCCGGCAGCAGCTCGATGCAGACCCCGTGCGCCTCGCAGGCAATCGGATTGACTCGCAGTTGGGGCCGCCGCAGCGCTGGCTGGCGCGGTACCGACTGCCGCTGGGCGCCCCGGCGGCTCGCCGCTTCCTGGCTCTGACTCATCGCATGCTCCGGTCCGCGGGCATGGGTGCGGCGGGAACCGGTAGCACCGGGGCGCCCGCTGCTCCCTGGCAAGGGCCGGACCTGGTGTGCTCGGTCAGGTCCGCGGCGAACACCCGGAGCGCGCTAGCGACCAGGCCAGCCGCACCGTCCGGCAGATGGCACGCACCCCGGCCCGGCAGCAGCCCGGTGAGCTGCTGGGCCCATCCGAGGACATCCCGGCCGGGGCGGCCGAACGCGATGTGGTTCATCGCCTCGGCGAGGGCAGGCATGCCGTTCCGGCACGGGCCGCACTGGCCGGCGCTCTGCCACGACAGGAATCCGGTGATCCTGGCGGTCTCCGCCAGCCCGCAGGCGGCCTCGGGGAGGACGGCCAGCACTCCGGCGCCGAGCGCCGCTCCCGCGGCGCGCAGTCCTGGTTCGCTGACCGGCACAGCGCTGGCGCCCGGCAGCGGCAGCCAGGTGCCGAAATAGCCTCCGGTCAGCACCGCCTGCGCCGACCGGGAGAGGCCAGACCAGCGCAGCACCTCTCCCAGCACCGTGCCGAGCGGTACTTCCCGGACGCCCGGCCGGTCAACGGAGCCGGAAACCGTGACGAGCGCCGAGCCCGGCGCATCCGGCGCGCCGACTGACCGGAACCACTGCGCGCCGAACCGGGCAATGAGGCCTATCTGCGCGAGCGTCTCAACGTTCAAGACCAGTGTCGGCCGCCGGTTCGCACCCTTCTCGGCTGGCCGCGGTGGCACGAACGTCGGCAGCGGAGCGCCGCCGTTCAGCACGCTGATCAGGGCTGTCTCCTGACCGGACAAGTAGCCGTCTGGCGTGTCCGTCAGCTGGACCTGGATGCGGCTGAGGCCGGCCCGGTCCCGCTCGGCGAGCGCGGCTGCGAGCGCCCGGGTGCTGCCGCTATGGCCAGCGCACAGATAGGCGCGGCCGGCTCCGACCGCGTCCGCGCACAGCGCGATGCCATCGAGCACCAGGTGCGGGGCCAGGGCGAGCAGCACGGCGTCCTTCCTGCTGGCCGGCTCCGACTCCGAGCCGTTCGCGACGACGACGGCCCAGCCCGCCCGGCCCGGTCTCGCTCGAACGCGCGCCGCCTCGGCCACCGCGCGGAGCTTGCGGCCCGCCGGGAACGCGGCGCCGCCCCGGCCAGTAAGGCCGGATCGCTCGACTTCAGCGATGAGCTGGGCCGGCCCGGCAAGCCGAGGGATCGGCCCGTAGCGGCTGATGTGCTCGGTCAGCGACAGCGGCTGCGTGCCGGCGAGCAGCCGCAGTTCGCCCAGAGGCGGCGGCTGCACCGTCAACTCCGCCGGGTACTCCCGCGCGGTCATCGGCTGATCCCGTGCTCGGCCTTGCTGACTCCCGCAGCATGCGCCGTGCGAGTCCCGGCGCGGGTGCTCCAGTGTGGCGCCAGCGGCCCGGCGTGCAGCCATGCTCCGCCGGCGATCAGGGTCACGACGATCAGCACCACGGCCACGGTGCTCGGCAGCGGCCGCGCCGGCCAGGCGCGTGCCAGCCGCCACAGTGTGAGCACGGCAATCACCAGCACGCAGGAGGCGGTCAGCACGAGCACCCAGGTGGTCGGCGTGTCCGTACCGGTGCCGAGCCCGTGCAGCACCGCGACCGGCCAGCACAGGTAGGCGGTCCAGTGCACCAGCCGCCAGCTGCGCAGACCCATCCTGGTGCGCAGCAGGCTGGTGACGATCAGCGCGACCATCAGGTCGAAGGCGATCGCGCCGAGGCCCACCCAGAGCGGGCGGTAGGACGAGATGAACGGAATGAACGCGTCCTGCAGTGGGATCGACACGAAGCTGTCGAGCACCGTGGTCAGCACATGCACGACCGTGAACGCCAGCGCGAGCAGCGAGAGGTTCCGGTGCAGGCCGAGCGTGACGAACCTGGGCCAGTCCGGCCGCTCGAAGCGAACGGAGGACAGCAGTCCGAGCGCCATGCTCGCGGTCAGGAGGACCAGGGCCACCAGGCCAGTCGCCCGGGTGGCGTACCAGAGCGGGGTGGACGACGTGACCACGATCGCAGTCGCCGGACCGGTGCCGCTCATGCCGCACCCTCCGGAGTCCCGTCCTCCGGCCAGCCCGCGACGGTCTCGGCGCTGCCGTCATGCCGGACTAGCCGGGCCGGAAGGCCAAGGTCGTGCAGCCAGTCCAGCGCCGCAGGCCCGCGGATGATTGCCGCAGTGCTAGCCGTGTTCGCATCGACGCAGGTGCCCGCCGCCACGCTCACCGTGCGCCAGCAGGAGCTGGCAGGCTCCCCGGTAGCCGGGTCGATGATGTGATGCACCTGGCGACCACCGACTGTCCAGGAGCGGACGGTGGTGCTGGAGGTCGCCAGGCCGCCCGCCGTGATGGTCACCGTCTGGCCGGGCGCGGAGGGGAGAGCCGCGTGGTCGTCGGTCACCCGGATCTGCCAGCCGTCGGCGGGCGAAGGCCCTCCGATAGCCACGTCGCCGCCAAGGCTGACGAGGACACCGCAGCCAAGCTTGTCTCCGATGAGCCAGGCGCACTTATCGGCGGCCCAGGCCTTCGCGGTAGCGCCGAGGTCTAGCTGGGCACCATGATCGAGCCGCACGCGCCTGGCGGCCCGGTCCAGCCGGACGCTCCGCCAGCCAGCGACCGGGCCGACCGGCCCGGTCAGGCGCGGAGCCATCGGCCCGGCCGCGCGGATGTCGGCGAAGTCCCGGTCATAGCCCAGTCCGGCCAGGGCGCGCGCGCAGGTGGGGTCCACGTCTCCGCCGGTCAGCTTCGCCGCCCGAAGCGCAGCGGCGAGCAGTTCGGCGAATGTCGAGCTGACCGTGACCGATGTGCCGCCTGCCGAGTTGAGGGCTGCGAGCTCCGAGTCGGCGCGGAACCGGCTGGCCGCGCGGTCGACGTCAGCCAGAACGCCGTCGGCGACCTCGCGTGCCCGGCCAATTGCAGTTGGCTCGGTGACGAGCAGCACAGCGGTGGTGCCGAATACATCAAAGCGGTCCGCGGCGATTGCGCTGGCTGTCATGGCCGCCTGAACGAACGGGTCGTGGTCACGATGCACCGGAGCTGACCTGACCGCCGCCCGATGCAGGAGCGGGGGGCTGCGCGGGGATCACGATGCTGCCTGAATCGTGATCATGCTTCGGAGCGGGAACCTCTGCGTTTGCCGACGCATGGTGCCCGAATGCCACAGCGAGTAGCAGCGAGGACAGCAACCCGCCGAGGCCGGCTCGCCAGCTGAGCCTGCCGATCCGGCGCAGCCTCAGGTCGCGGCCGCGTGCAGCCGTGCGCGGGTCATGCTGCGACATGAGTTCGTCTTTCCCTTGCCTGGCCTACGCTTCTACCTGGCCACCCTTCATGATGGCCCGGCATTCACTCTGGCCTGACATTCACCTTGGCCGGAGATTGCCGGCAGCGACAGTGAGTCTGCCGGATGCTGAGTTTTATTGCGCTTCCCTAAGAATCGCTGAGCGCCCGCGCAGGGTTCACGCAGTCCCCACTGTCTGTTAGGTATCCGCCTGCTCACCAGCGGCCGGCTATCTGCTAACGCGTCGTGGTTGGCTGCCCCGATAGAAGCCCACTTCTCCGATAGGCAATGGCTGCCGGGCATGTCACTGGTGCTGACGGCCGTGTACGGTCGGACCATGCGCGGATACACGCCGGAGAAGGACGCCTACCTCAAGCGCCTGCGCCGGATCGAGGGGCAGGTCCGTGGCCTGCAGCGGATGGTCGAGGAAGACACGTACTGCATCGACGTACTGACCCAGATCTCGGCGGCGACAAGGGCGCTGCAGGCAGTGGCCATTGGCCTGCTTGAGGATCATCTCGGCCACTGCGTGACTCAGGCTGTGGAGGACGGCGGCCCGGACGCTCAGGCCAAGGTAAAAGAGGCCGCGGAGGCGGTAGCCCGCCTGGTCAGGTCCTGAAGACCCAGGTCAGCGCGGCCGCCCGTCGAAGCGCGGGCCTGCTGGTGCGCCCGTAATTCGGCCGAAGGCCTGCAGGTTCGCCAGGCTCTCGCCGCGCTTGACCCGCCAGGCGTATTCCTTCCTGATGGCGGTGGCAAAGCCGAGCATCAGCGCCTGATCGAAGATCTCGTCCGCGTAGCTGAGCATGCAGCCGAGTATCCGGTCGATTTCCTCGGCCGTAATGGACGTCAGCGGCAGCCGGCCGACCAGGTAGACGTCGCCGACCGGGTCGAGCGCGAAGTGCACCCCGTACATCCCGGTGTTGTGCTCGAGCAGGAACCGGTAGAACTCCGCGTGGTTCTCATCCGGCTGCCGGCAGAAGAACGCCTCGACGTGAAGGCTGTGGGCGCCGATGATGAGCCAGGCCATCGTCTGCAGCTTGTGCTGGCCGGGCAGCTTCACGAGGTAGCTGGCCGGCTGTGGTGACTCATAGCTCACGTCGAGACCGGCCAGAATCTGGCCGAGCGCAGCCCCGGGATCGGGTGGCGCGCTCATGCGTCGACCGCGGCGGCCGCCTCCGCGGTGACGGCCGCGTAGAGCTGGAGCAGCGAGTCCACCGTCGCCGACCAGCCGAAGCGCGAGGCGTGCTCGCGCGCGCCCTGGGCCAGCCGCGCGAGCGTGCGCGGTGCGGCAATCAGCTCGCGGACTGCCCTGGCGTAGTGACCGGGGTCGTGGGAGTCCACCAGGACACCGGAGTAGCCATGCCGCACCGCAGTGGGCAGGCCGCCGACGGCCGCGGCGACAACCGGCGTCCCGCACGCCTGCGCCTCCATGGCGACCAGGCCGAACGACTCGGAGTAGGACGGCACCATCACCAGCGTTGCCGCCCGGTACCAGCGCGCAAGCTCAGGCTGCGGGCACGGCGGCTCGAGCCGGATGAGGCCAGTCAGGCCGAGCCGCGCGGCTAGCTGCACGAGCCCGTCCGGGTCCTGCCGCCCGGTGCCGCTTGGACCGCCGACAAACGCGATGGTGAGCCGGCCGGCAAGCGCAGGGTCGGCGGCGATCAGCTGGGCAGCAGCATGCAGAACGATGTCAGGCGCCTTGAGCGGCTGGACGCGGCCGGCGAAAACCAGGACAACGCCGTCCGGGGGCAGGCCAAGCTCGCGGCGAGCCTCGGCCTTCGACCCCGGCCGGAAGACGGCCAGGTCCACACCAGGGTTGATGGTGGTGACCCTGGCCGGGTCGGCGTCGTACTGGCAGATCAGCTGCTCGGCCTCGGCATCGGTGTTGGCCACCAGCCGATCGGCAGTTGCCACGACTTCGGCCTCACCGCGCAGCCGTACTTCAGGCTCAGCAGCGTCGCCGCGCGCGAGCGCCGCGTTCTTGACCTTGCCGAGGGTGTGCATGGACTGGACCAGCGGGACGCCCCACCGCTCCTTAGCGACGGCTCCGACCTGACCGGACAGCCAGTAGTGCCCGTGCACCAGGTCGTACCGGCCAGGGGCATGCGCCGCCTCGGTGCGGAGTAGCTCAAAGGTGAACTGGCACAGCTGGCCGGGGAGCTCGGACTTGTCCAGGTCCTCGAACGGCCCGGCCGGCAGATGGCGGACCAGGACACCGGGTGCGAGCTCGGCGACCTGCGGCTGATCACGGGACACGGCCCGGCTGAAGATGTCCACCTCGACGCCGCGCTCGGCCAGACGCTTGGCGACCTCGACCACGTAGACGTTCAACCCGCCGGCGTCGCCGGTCCCGGGCTGCTCCAGCGGCGACGTGTGAACGCTGACAGTCGCGACCCGCCGTGGGTAACCGCGCCGCACCGGCCTCACCTCCCGAAGCAGCAACTCGCCGCCTGGCTGCCAGATTCCCGTCCGGGCGGCTCAGCTTTAGCGAGCGGCTGTGACCCGTTATGACCAGTTTCCCGGCATGATTTATAGGCTTTTACCCACGCCGGGACTTGTGGCCCTGACCGTCGCGCTACCGTCCCGGCTAGGATGCGGCCATGAGCACGCTGATCATGATCAGGCATGGCGAGAGCGAGTGGAACGACAAGGGGCTGTTCACCGGATGGGTGGATGTACGCCTGTCGGAACGCGGCCGGACGGAGGCGGGGCAGGCCGGGCAGCAGCTAGCCGAGGCGGGACTCCGGCCGGAGATCGTGCACACCTCAGTGCTCAGCCGTGCCATCGAGACCGCGAATATTGCCCTGGACGTTGCTGACATGGCCTGGCTGCCGGTGCGCCGGTCCTGGCGGCTTAACGAGCGCCACTACGGGGCCCTGCAGGGCAAGGACAAGGCTCAGACGAGGCAGGAGTACGGGGACGAGCAGTTCATGCTGTGGCGGAGATCATATGATGTGCCGCCGCCGCTGCTCCCAGACGATGACCCGCTGTCGCAGGCTCGCGACCCGCGCTACGCGCTGCTCCCGCCGGAACTGCTGCCGCGGACCGAGTGCCTGCGTGATGTCCTGACGCGGATGCTGCCGTACTGGTACGACGCCATCGTGCCGGACCTGGCGGCGGGCCGCATCACCCTGGTCGTCGCGCACGGTAACTCGCTTCGTGCGCTGGTCAAGCACCTGGATGGCATCAGTGACGCGGACATCGCGGAGCTCAACATCCCGACCGGGATGCCGCTCGTGTACGAGCTGGACGGGCGTTTCCAGCCGGTGCAGCCCGGCGGGCGCTACCTCGATCCGGACGCAGCCGCCGCGGCGGCCGAAGCGGTTCGGTCCCAGGGCCGGTAGCAGTCTTGCCGGGACGATCGGCGCGGGCGGGCGCACGCATTCTGAGCCGTCGCGCCGAGGCCAGCGAGTGGGCCGCCAGACAGCGACCAGTTGACTCCGCTTTGTTACCTGTTCACTTCGATGGTCACTAACGGGCACAATCGACATGGACGCTAGTCATCGAGACCGTGAACATCTTGCCAATAGCCCCTGCTCAGGACTCTGAGCGGTTGGGTGCGGCGAGGCCCGCGAATAACATTCTGATCGTGGAGATGGGGGTGCGAGCAGTCATGTCTCCGGACATGGCAGACACCGGCCAGGCTCAGGACGGGAAGCTCCCTCCTGGCGTGAGCTCTGTACTGGCGGTCCTGCTTTCCTCAGCCGTCGTTCTCGATAGCGATGACCGCGTACTGAGCTCGAGCGCTGCCGCACGCGAATTCGGCCTGATAGAGGGCGACCGTCTGGTCGTCGGCGAGCTGCTGGCCCTGGCCCGTCAGGTCCGCCGGGACGGCACCCCGCGCGAGGGCGAGATCGACATCATGACCAGCCGGTTCAACGGCCGCGCGACAAGCTTCGCGGTACGGGTCGCGCCACTCGGCCCGGCGGTCGGCGACGGCGGCCTGATCTTGCTGCTAGCTGAGGACCAGACAGAGAGCCGGCGGGTGGACGAGGTCCGCCGTGACTTCGTCGCCAACATCAGCCACGAGCTGAAGACCCCGGTCGGTGCCCTCACGCTGCTGGCCGAGACCGTCGAGGAGGCTGCCGACGACCCGGAAGCCGTGCTCCGGTTCGCGGGCCGGATGCGGCAGGAGGCATCCAGGCTCACCGACCTCGTCCAGGATCTGATCATGCTGTCCCGGATCCAGGCGGCCGAGCCGGTGCCCGATCCGAACCCGGTCGTGCTGGATGACGTGATCGCGGAAGCGGTGGACCGCTGCCGGATGAAGGCGACCGCGCGCGGCATCTCGCTGGAGGTCTCGGGCGAGCGCAACATCAGCATCCTCGGCGACGAGGATCTGCTCGTCACGGCGCTGCGAAACCTGCTGGAGAATGCCGTCGCCTACAGCCCGGACAAGACCAGGGTGCTGATCACCACCAGGCAGGCGTCTAGCTGGACAGCCGAGATCAGCGTGAGCGATCAGGGCATCGGCATCCCGGAGCGGGACCGGGAGCGGATCTTCGAGCGGTTCTACCGGGTCGACCCAGCGCGATCGCGGGCGACCGGCGGTACCGGGCTCGGCCTGGCCATTGTCAAGCACGTCACGGCGGCGCACGGGGGCAACGTCGCGGTCTGGAGTCAGGAAGGCGCGGGCTCCACCTTCACGCTCCGGCTGCCGCTTCGCCCGAGGCGGTCGCCGGTTAAAGGTACGGACCACGCACCAGCGCGGACCGGCCACGCTACTGCGCGAAGCGTCAGGGAGGCAGTCAAGTGACTCGGGTGCTCGTCGTCGAGGACGAGGAATCCTTCAGCGATGCGCTGTCGTACATGCTCCGCAAGGAAGGGTTCGAGGTGGCGGTCTGCCCGACCGGCCCCGATGCGATCGAGACCTTCGACCGGACTGGAGCCGACCTCGTCCTGCTCGACCTGATGCTGCCGGGACTGCCGGGCAGCGAAGTATGCCGGACCCTGCGTGAGCGGTCTAACGTCCCGGTGATCATGCTCACCGCCAAGGACAGCGAGATCGACAAGGTCGTCGGCCTGGAGCTGGGCGCAGACGACTACGTGACGAAGCCGTTCAGCTCGCGCGAGCTGGTGGCGCGGATGCGGGCCGTCCTCCGCCGCCGCGGCGACGTGGACGAGCCGGTCAGCTCGATCATGGAATCCGGCCCGGTGCGGATGGATGTGGACCGGCACGTGGTGACGGTTCGCAGCGAGCAGGTGCAGCTTCCGCTCAAGGAGTTCGAGCTTCTTGAGGTGCTACTGCGGAACGCGGGCCGGGTGCTGACCCGGATGCAGCTCATCGACCGCGTCTGGGGCGCCGACTACGTCGGCGACACCAAGACGCTGGACGTCCACGTGAAGCGCCTTCGGGCGAAGATCGAGACCGAGCCGACCAGCCCGAAGCACATCGTGACCGTGCGAGGGCTCGGGTACAAGTTCGAGCCAGTCGGCTAGCAGGCCAGCTAGATCGCGAAGGCTTCCGCGTCCCAGGGTGCGCGGAAGCCTTCGCGATCTGTGGCGGCGCGACGGCTCGGTCAGGTGGACGGCGATGGGCTCGGAGACGTGCTCCCGGTCGAGGTCGCGGTTGATGTCGGCGACGGCGACGCGGTCGAGCCGTGGTGCGTGCCCTTCGTGGCAGAGGTGCTCGGGCTCGGTGAGGCTGTCGGCGCCGGCGGCGAGAAGGTCGCGTACTGCGTGGCTCTCGCCATCACCGGGATCTCAAGGGTGACCGGGCCGGCCTTGGCAAAGGTCAGGATCACCTTGATGTCTGAGCCGCTAGCGACGGTCCTGGTCAGGCCGGTAAGGACGACCTGCGGCGTCGGTCCGGTGAAGAAGACCGGATGGCCGGTTACGACCGGCACCCCTGCGGACGGCAGTGCGACCGAGGTGGCCGTACCCGGCGCCGACACGCTGATCAGCTCGTCCGGCTTGCCGTTGTTGATGATCGCCATGAACAGGCCGGCTGACTGGCCCTTCTGCAGGGTCGAGCCCAGACCTGCGCCGAGGACGAAGACGTTCCTGATCGACAAATCGCCGACGACCGTGCCTGCCGCGTCCGTTGGATAGTGGAAGTTAAGCGTGGGCGCGTTGTTGCCGGCCTCGCAGCCGGCCAGGACTGGAATCAGCGCTGCGGCTGCCACGAGCACCAGCCGACGCGGCACCGCGCTACCCCAGCCGGTCCGGATCACGTGATGCTCCCCTCGCTCGAGGATGTCCATGAGAACGTCGGAAAGCGTAGCTATAGAGCCGCCTGCGACTAGCGCCGGCCCGGCAGTAACGGCAGTAATGGCCTCGCCGGACTCTGGCGCCGTCCCGTCCGGCGGCAAAGCAATGGCAGCCGGCCAACCCGGCGACCCGGCACGGCCATCGACCACCAGCTAGCTCTCAAGAGCGCGCTCGAGCGCGGTGACCCTCTCGCCTGAGCTGAGCCGGTTGGCGTAATAGACGGCGTTGGAGTGAGCCCCGATCAGGACGGCGGTCAGCTGGTTCGCCGGCGGGAAGCTGGCATACAGGACGCCCTGGGTGTCCGTCGCCACGCTCGCTGTCCCCTCCAGCGGGGACGTGGGGGAATTGAGCTGCGCCTCGTAGCGGTTGGCCTCGGCGTACGTGCCGGGC
>Ga0335074_10001217_pt1 | contig 35161 bp, 25 predicted proteins | sample Lox_Sample_23_FD_206715 | JGI IMG/M metagenome (GOLD analysis project Ga0335074, IMG submission 206715) | Soil microbial communities from Loxahatchee National Wildlife Refuge, Florida, United States - Lox_Sample_2.3 | ecosystem: Environmental > Terrestrial > Soil > Wetlands | place: USA... | reverse complement strand
AAGCGACTGATTTGGCGGAGAGAGAGGGATTCGAACCCTCGAAGGGCTTTTGACCCTTACACCCTTAGCAGGGGTGCGCCTTCGACCACTCGGCCATCTCTCCGTCCCGGGGAAAAATACTTGCGGCCCAGCCGCTTACGGGCAAGGGGGCCGGTCCTTCCCGCGAAGAAGGGCGGCCATCATACTGCAACCGGGCAAATTTTGTGCTCAATACGGCATCTGCCAGGCCAGGCCGATGCTGCTTCCCGGATCATTTTCGGGGGTCGTGCCCTGGGCCGTGGCAGTGCCGTTGCCGAGGCGCGTCTGCAGCTTCAGATTCTGGCTGAGATCGACGCTCACCTGGATCTGGCTATAGCCGGTCGTCGATTGCGTCGCGGCGACGTAGACCCTCTTCGAGACGTACTTTCCGGCCGTGAGGCTCGCACCGCTCGTCGAGCTGCTCTGCGAGCTGCTGTTCGCGGCTGTCTGGTTCTGTGGCGTTGCGCTTCCGACCGATAGCGTGTTGAGGCCGAATGCCTTCTTGATCCACGTCAGCGGATTCCACTTGCTGCCCCCGCCCCCGCCGCCCCCGCCAATGCCGCTCAGGCTCGCGAGCGCCACCCCGGTCTCCGCGAGCTGTATCGCGCTGAGCTGGGATGCCGGCTTGCCAAAGAGGAGCAGGCCCAGCAGATCGTCCTGCGGCAGCGACGGGGTGCTGGAGAGCGAGATTTTCGGGGAGTCCGCGAACCCCGAGACGGTCAGGGTGACCGTGGTGGGACCGTTGTAAGTGACGCTCGATTGCGCAACGAAGTCGAGCGACGGATCGATCCCGCCCTTCAGGCCCTGCCCGTTGAAGCTCACTTTGCCGCTGGTGAAATTGAGGTTCGTCCCGGCGAGTGAGAAGACGCCGCGGATCATGGTGAAGCCGCCGCTCACCTGGGGACTGTCGGAAGTGCCCGCAATCTTGAGTCGGCCGCCGAGCTGAGCGTCGAGGCCGCGGCCTTGCACGAAAATCGCCGCGGGCGCGTCAAGAGAGATGCCGAGACCGATGACGAGCCGCGACGCCGCTGCAGACGGCGCCTGCGGCGCCTGTCCCGGACGGATCACATTCAAAGTTTTGACGCTCGGCGGCAGCCCATTGGGAATGGTGATCGAGGCGCGGTTGATGTGGACGGTGCCGGTCACATCGAGACGCTTGCGCAGGGTTCCAACCACTTTCATGTTGGCATCGAGATTGGCTGTCATGATGTCGTTCGTGATCGGCTGGATGTGGTGTGCGACCAGCGAAACATGCATCGGCATTCCCGGCTGTAGCACCCCAACCGTGCCGTTGACGGAAAGCTGCCCGGGGCCAGCGCGCGCAGTCATGCTCGCGATCTTGAGAATGCCGCGGCCGCCGACCAGCCGCGCGTTGATATGCCCCAGGTGCACCCCTTCCGCGTAATCCCGCAGATCGCCATCCGCAAGCTGCACCACGCCGCGAATCTGCGGCTCGCTCGCCGCGCCCGACACCGAGGCGTTGACTGTGAGCGTTCCGGCGGCGCGTTCCCCGCGCTCCTCCAGGATGGAGTTCATGAGCGCAACATCCATCCGGCCTGCCAGCTTCAGAGCCACCGTGCCGGTCGCGCTCAGTGGCGCGATGCCGCTCATCGTCAGCCGCGACCGCGAGCCCGCATCGAGCTCCGCGGAAACATTCGCCCTGCGGCCGCGAAATCGCGCCGAGCCGTGCACATTGACTGCCGGCAGCCCCTGCGCGGCCTGGTTGGCGAGCTTGAGGCCGGTGAGCTCGAGCGACGCGTGGCCCACCGGTGCGGCCCGGGTGCCGCGCAGCTGCGCGTCCGCACTGAAGGTGCCCTGCGCGAGCAGATCAGGTACGAAGGCATCGACCAGCTTCGCGCCGACGTGGTGGATGGAGGCTCGGAAGTCGAGCGCCGGGGAGAGCTCCCCATCGATGGCGATGACGGCGCTCTGCGCGGCAAGCCTCAGATTCTGCACCTTGATGCCGCTTGCGAACATCAGCCGTGACGGCGAAACCAGATGCAGCGTCTGCCCATGGTAGCGCGCCTGCAAGCGATCGAGGTCGAGCACTCGCTTGGTCGCATCGAGCCGCGCGCCGGCCGAGAGATCCGCCGGCGTGCCGTGAATGTCGGGCGACTGCGCGGTGAGCTCGATCCGCAGATCATTGAGCGGGCCCACGCCGGCAAGCCGCGCATTTCCCGACATACCTGCCGTCACGATGTTGCTCGCCACGAGATCGAATCGGGTGCGGGCACCGCCCGCCGCCGGGCTGAGATCGATGTTGGCCGCAATGGCGCCGCGCATGGGCTTGCCGATCAAGGGCTGCAGATCGTCCAGGTGCGCCATGCGCAGATGGAGGCTACCTCGGGCTGCCGCCAGGCTCCGGCCTGCAGTCAGATCGCCGTTGACGGCGAGACTCTTCCAGGTCATGCCCGGGATGACAATATGGAAGGTGTTGGCCCCCGCCTGCTTGAGAGACGCTTCGAGCCGCAGAGGTGCGCCGTCAAATGTGCCACTTGCCTGGAACGCCGCGCTCGGTGCGGAGGGCAGCCCGCGCGCCTGCAAAGTTGCTGCGATCGTGCCGGGCGGCGCTCCGTGCAGTGCGACCGTGGAGCGCACCTGCGCGTTCGTCGTCAGCGATTGCAGCGGACCATCCGCCGAGCCGCTGGCCTGCAGCGAGCCTTCGACCGACGGATAAATCAGCGCCAGCTTCGGCAATGAGAGCTGCCAATGCGCGCGCACCGACTGCACGAAGCGGGTTGAGGCGCCGGGTCCGGCGCGGTCGGCCTCCGCATCGGCCGTAACCGACAGCGCCCGGCCGGATAGATCCAGCGTGTCGACGTTGACGGTCACCGGGTTCATGCTGCCCGCGACGTGCAGCCGCATATCGCTCCCGAGCAGCTTCGCGGCAAGGCTCGCGCCGGTCAGGTCGCCCGCACCCCTCACGTCGAGAGTGGTGTTCCGGCCCTGCTGTGCGACCTTGCCGGACAGGCTCATCGTGCCGCCGATATCCTCGTGGTAGGCCGCCGCAAGGGCGCCGAGATCATGCAGGCGCAGATCGAAGGTGGCGCTCCGCGATCCGGTGGTGATCGCCTGCACGTCGACCTCGAGCAGCCGATCCGTCACGCTGAGCTGGAGCGGACGCCCGCTGGCATCCAGATGCCACGTCGCGTTCACATTGAGCGGCGAGCCCTGAAGAAGCGGCGGCTGCGAGGGGGGCAGGATGATGTCATTGGCCGTCGCGCGCAGTGTCAGCATGCGGCCGTTGGCACCAAGGCTCGCCTGGAGAGAGCCGAGCTGTGAGCCGTCCGGCAGCTCGAGCCCTTCGAGATCCAACACGCCCGTGGCCTGAGGCGCGGTCACGGGCCCGGTCCAACGTCCCTGCAGCGCGACTCGACGCCAGGCGAGCCCGGGCCGAGGCGACATGGGCGGAGAGGCCACCGAATACGAAAGATCGGCCGCCCGGCGCACGAGGTCGACCGTTCCAGCGGCGTTGGCGCTCAACGGTCCGACGTGTGCATCGAGTATCAGGTGTTCCGCATTCTGCGGCCCCTGGATGCTGGCAAGAACCGACAGCGCGCCGAGGCCAGGCAAGCTCAGCAAATGCTCGAGCGGTCCGCCTGCCGGCTCCTCCAGCTTGAGACTGGCGTTCATTCCGGCACGGACGAGTCCCAGTGTGACTTCGTAATCCCCGGTGCCGTTGGTGCGGCGCGCGACGAGGCTTCCGTGTGCATCCTTCATGGACCTGTAATGCAGATTCCCCTGTACATCGAGGCGTGCCGCCATGCCGGCCGCCGCCGGCTCGAGCACGAGGGTGCCTATTTGCATCCGGTCGACGTCGATGCCGGGGATGCTCGAGCTGGAGCGGCTCTCCTGACTGCTCGTCGCGGCAGAGCTTACCGGCCGCCTGGCGACGTCCGCGGTACCGAGGCCGAGACTCTCGATGTGCAGGTCCCACGCCAGGAGCGCGAGGGGCGACCAGTGCAACGAAATGCCCTTGGCCGTCATCCAGACGCCCTTCGGGTCGCTCAGCTCGAGGCTCGCAATCTCGATATCGGCCGGGAGGCTGCCGCCGAGTCCCGCGATGCGCACCCGCCCCGACGTGAGCTTCGCCGTCTCGCTCTCGAGGAGTCTGCGGCCCCCGCCGGTGTTGCCGATGACGACCAGCGTCACTATGCCGAGCAGTACGAGACCCAGCAGCCCACCCAGACTCCAGGCCGTGGCGCGTAGCCATTTCGGCATCAGAACGCCTGCCCGAGGCCGATGTAGATCTCGAACTTATCGTCATTGGGTCGCCTCTTCGTGGGCAACGCCAGATCGAAGCGTATTGGGCCGATCGAAGTGTAGTAACGCACGCCCGCTCCAACGCCAACGCGGTAGACGCTTCCGGACGGGCTCGAGACGCCGCCGCTGTCGACGAAGGTCACGAAACCAAGGTTCGTGCCCACGCGCTGGCGCAGCTCGAGGTTCACGGCCTCCATATTGGTGCCGCCCTCGGGATTGCCGTCGGGGAACTCCGGGCCCACGGACTGATAGCGATAGCCTCGCACCGTGCCGCTGCCGCCCGCGTAGAAACGCTGATCGGGCGGCAGACTGAACTGAGTAGCGCCGAGCGCCACACCGCTCAACGCCCGGGCGGCGATCACCGTGCGTCCCGGCGGATCGCCCGCGAAGAGCTTATGGACATCGAAGTACGTCGCGATACTTCCCTGCACCACAGTGTAGACCTTTCCCGAGGTCACGCCACCATGCGACAGCGTCGGCGTGATGCTCATCGAGATCCTGAACCCGTGCGTGGGATCATCCAGGGGCGAGGCCAGCTCGGTGGAGTCATAGGAGGCGCTCAGCGGCAACGTCAGCAGGTTGTACAGATACTGCTCGTTCTCCTGATCGATGATCTCGTGCTCGTAGGAAAGGCCGCTCGTCAGAGTCCACAAGCGGGACAGCTTGCGAGTCAACGAGGTGCCCGCTGTCTCCCCCGTCTGCGTATAGGCTTGCAGCGCCTGACGCAGCGCCATGACGGAGTACCCCAGTGTCTGGTCGGGGCGCAGAAAATCCGGTATCGAGTACCCGACCGTGACATCGTAGCCGAGCCCAGTGCTCGCGGAGCCGCCGAGATTGATGGCCGACGCCGAGGCGGTGAGCTGCTGCCCGCTGCCGAGCACATTGCGGTCGCTCCAGTTGAAACCGGTACTGCCGCCGAGATCGCTGGAGTAGGCGGCGCTGACACCCACGGTGTATCGCTTCGCCTCCCGTACGACGAACGTGATCGGCACGGCGTCCCGGGAGTCGGCTTTCCCCAGTTCGACGCTGACCGCGGAGAAGACGCCGAGACCGAGTAAGTTCTCGCGCGCCTGCTCGACGGTAGCCGCATCGTACTGCTCGCCTTTGTGCACCAGAAGCCCGCGGGTCACGAACGACTCGTGCACGTGCTTCAGCCCCTGGATGTGGATCTGCCCGATCCGCACACGCGGCCCGGCAGTCACGGCGAACGTGAGATCGAGAGCCTTCTGCCTGGGCCGCTCGTACGCTACAGGTTGACCCACCCTGGCGAAGGCGTAGCCGGCATCCTGCAGTGCTGTCTGCAATGCCGCTCCGGCGCCCAGCACATCGGATGCGACCGCCGGCGCCCCGGTGGCCAGAGGTAGCTTCTGCTCGAACCCCGGCGGCACCTCTCCCTTGAATTCGATACGACCCACGTGAAAGAGAGGACCGAGCCTCGGGACGATCTGCACCTGCGCCTGGCTCTTCTTCGGCAGCGCATCCAGCACATTGCCGAGGTCCTCGCTGTCGAGGGACATGTGGTTGATCGTGATGGCGACCGAGCCGTCGTAGTACCCGAAGCTCTGCAGAACCGTCTGCAGCCTGTTGACATCGCCGCGCGCGCGCGCGATCAGGCCGAATGGATCCGTCGGAGCGGTCTCGCGCAGTGTCTCGAGCTGAGAGGTCAGCTTCATCGTGGAGTCGACCGCCTTGTCGCCGGACGAGGTCCAAGCGATTTTGTACCGCTGCGGGTTGGCGGCATGCGCGCACGGCATGCCGAGCACACCGCAAGCCAGCAGGATCACGAGGCCACGCACATGGCCTCAAACGGTCCGGATCGAGATTCTGTTCCGATCTCTCAACCGCTCAGCCGAGCCCGCACCAGGTCCGGCACGGACGCCAGCGCGGCATCAAGCGCGGCCGGATTGTTGCCGCCGGCCTGCGCGAAGTCCGGCCGTCCGCCGCCCCTGCCGCCGACCTTGGCGGCGATGGCTCCGGCAAGCTCGCCCGCCTTGACGCGCGCGGTCTGATCAGCCGTCACACCCGCTACGAGCACGACCTTTTCCGGACCCTCCACCGATGCCAGCACGATTACGGCGGACTTCAGGCGGTCCTTCAGCCGATCGACCGCGATGCGCAGCGCACCCGCGTCGGCACCTTCGACCTTGGTAGCGACGATCTTCACGCCCCCGATGTCCACGGCACCTGAAGCGAGGTCCGTACCCTGGCCGGAGGCCAGACGGTCTTTGAGCGTGCGGACTTCCTTCTCCATCTGACGGATGCGCTCGAGCGCATCCTGCACCTTGTCCTTCACGTCCTCCCGCGAGCCGCGCAGGAGCTGCGCGAGGTCCCGGAGCAACGCGTCATTCTGCTCCACGTACTCGATCGCGGCCTCGCCCGTGATTGCCTCGATGCGGCGCACGCCCGAGGCAACGCCGCTCTCGCTGAGGATCTTGAAGAGGCCGATGTCCCCGGCCCGCTGCACGTGAGTGCCGCCACAGAGCTCCATGGAGAAGTCTCCGACGCGCAGCACCCGAACGTCCTTGTCGTACTTCTCGCCGAAGAGCGCCATCGCGCCCGCGGCCACGGCGCTCTCGTACGCCATGAGCTGCGTCTCCGCGGGAGCGTTGAGTCGGATCTGCGCGTTCACCAGCCGCTCGATGTCGGTGAGCTCCGCGGGAGTGACGGGTTGGAAATGCGAGAAGTCGAAGCGCAGCCGGTCGGGGGCGACCAGCGAGCCCTTTTGCTGGACGTGCGTACCCAACTTCTGGCGCAGCGCTGCATGTAGCAGGTGCGTCGCCGTGTGATTCAACGCGACCGCCTTACGGCGCTCTCCGTCGACTTGCGCCCGGAGGAGATCGTCGACGCGTATCGTTCCGTCCGAGACGCGTCCCAAATGCGAGTGTGCCGCGCTGCGTTTGATCGTGTCGCGTACGAGGAAGCGCGACTCTGCGCCGGTCAGGGTACCTGTGTCCCCCACCTGGCCACCCGCCTCTGCATAGAAGGGCGTGCGATCGAGCACCACCTCGCCCTCTTCCCCGCTGCGCAGCTCGTCTGCGGGGCGGCCGCCCTTGAGGAGCGCGACCACGCGGCCCTCGGATTCCAGCCCTTCGTAGCCCTGGAAAGCAGTGCGCGCGTTGACTGCGGTGCCACCGCGTACGTCCACCCCGAACTTGCTCGCTTCCTGCGAGCGGCGGCGCTGCTCCTCCATCGCCACGTCGAACCCTGCCTGATCGATGGTCAGCCCGCGCTCGCGCGCGATGTCAGCGGTGAGGTCCGCGGGGAAGCCGTAGGTGTCGTAAAGCTTGAAGACGGTGTCGCCCGGGATGATCGGGTCTCCCCCTACGTGTACGCGGGGGCGTGTCTGGAGGAGCTTGGCGATCACCCCTTCCAGCAGCTCCATGCCGTTGGCCAGAGTTTCCGCGAAGCGCTCCTCTTCCTGCTTCAGCACCCGCTCGGCGAGCTCGCGACCGCGGGTGAGCTCCGGATAAGCGGCGCTCATCTCGCGCTCGAGGACCGGTACCAGCTTGTAGAAGAAGGGCTCCTCGATCCCGAGCTTGTAGCCGTGGCGCACCGCCCGGCGGATGATGCGCCGCAGCACGTAGCCGCGTCCCTCGTTCGAGGGCAGCACACCGTCGACGATCAGAAACGTGCAGGCACGGATGTGGTCGGCGATGACGCGCAGGGAGCTCGACTCCAGATCCTCGGTGTGCGCCAGATCCGCCGCCGCGCGGATCAGGTTCCTGAAGAGATCGATGTCGTAGTTCGAGTGTACGCCCTGCAACACCGCGGCCATTCGCTCGAGGCCCATACCGGTGTCGACGGACGGCTTCGGCAGAGGCGTCAGCGTACCGTCGGCCGCCCGATCGAACTGCATGAACACCAGATTCCAGATCTCGACGAAGCGGTCGCCTTCCTCATCGGGCGAGCCCGGCGGTCCGCCAGGCACCTCTGGGCCATGGTCGTAGAAGACCTCGCTGCAGGGACCGCAGGGTCCGGTATCGCCCATCGCCCAGAAGTTCGAGCTCTCCCCCATCCGCGAGAATCGGGCGGGGGAGACCCCGACATCTTTCAGCCAGATGTCCGCCGCCTCATCGTCGTCACGGAAAACGGTCACCCAGAGACGCGCCGGATCGAGCTTCAGCGTCTGGGTCAGGAGCTCCCAGGCGAAGCGGATCGCGTCGCGCTTGAAGTAATCGCCGAAAGAGAAGTTGCCCAGCATCTCGAAGAACGTGTGGTGGCGGGCCGTGTAGCCCACGTTCTCGAGGTCGTTGTGCTTGCCCCCGGCGCGCACGCAGCGCTGGCTGGAAGTGGCGCGCACGTAATCCCGCCGGTCCTTGCCGAGGAACACGTCCTTGAACTGCACCATGCCGGCATTGGTGAAGAGCAGCGTCGGATCATTGCCGGGCACGAGCGGGCTCGAGGGCACGATCGTGTGGCCGCGCTCGCGGAAAAATTCGAGGAAGGCGCGGCGTACATCCGCCGCCCCGAAAAATGGAGGCTGCTTCAAGTTCTTCAGTCCGGTTCGAGATCGGCGCCAATGGCCGCTCGGATATGATCCGATGAAAACCCCCGATACTGCAAAAATCGCGCTTGGCGGGCCTTCTCGGCCCAGGAATCGGGGGGCGCTGCACCGAATTTGCGCCGGCGGACGGCCTCGGCCACGACGCGCCAGTCCGGGCCGGACTCCAGGGCTGCCTCGATCAGCTCCCGCGGCGCGCCGAGGGAAGCGAGGTCGGCGGCGATCCGCACCGGTCCGTGGCCGCGCTCGGCCCGGGAGGCGACGTAGCGCTCGGCATAACGGCCGTCGTTGAGGAGGCGCTCCTGCACCAGCTCCGCGATCACGCCGGCCGCGGCTTCGGGTCTGCAGCCGGCAGCCTGCAGCTTCGCGCCCAGCTCACCCGTGAGCCAATCGCGTCGCGCCAGCAGGGTCAGCGCGGCGGCGCGGACAGCTTCCGGATCCGCAGCCGCCTCAGGCCGTATTAGCCGCTTCGCCGCCACCGTTGCGCTGCTGCTTGACGGGCAGGAGCCGGGCGCGGATCTGCTCCTCGATCTCGCGCGCCACCTCGCGGTTGCCCAGCAGGTAGGTGCGTGTGTTGTCCTTGCCCTGCCCGATACGGTTGCCCTTGTAGGCGTACCAGGCGCCGGACTTCTCGATGATGCCCTGCGTGGAGCCGAGCTCGATGATCTCGCCCTCGCGGGAGATCCCCTGGCCGTACATGATCTCGAACTCCGCCTCGCGGAAGGGCGGAGCCACCTTGTTCTTCACCACTTTGACGCGGGTCATGTTGCCGACGACCTCGTCGCCGTTCTTGATGGCGCCGATGCGGCGGATATCGAGGCGCACGGAGGCGTAGAACTTCAGCGCATTGCCGCCGGTCGTCGTCTCCGGATTGCCGAACATCACGCCGATCTTCATGCGGATCTGGTTGATGAAGATGACGATGGTGTTGGAGCGCTTGATGTTGCCGGTGAGCTTGCGCAGCGCCTGCGACATCAGCCGCGCCTGCAGGCCGACCTGCATCTCCCCCATCTCACCCTCGATCTCCGCCTTCGGCGTGAGCGCCGCGACGGAGTCGATCACCACGATGTCCACCGCATTCGAGCGCACCAGCATGTCGGTGATCTCGAGCGCCTGCTCGCCGGTATCGGGCTGCGAGACGAGCAGATCGCCGATGTTCACGCCGAGCTTCTCGGCATAGCTGGGGTCGAGCGCATGCTCGGCGTCGACGAAAGCCGCCGTGCCGCCGCTGCGCTGCACCTCCGCGATGACCTGCAGCGTGAGGGTGGTCTTGCCGGAGGACTCCGGCCCGAAGACCTCGACGACGCGGCCACGCGGCAGGCCGCCGATACCCAAGGCGATGTCGAGACCGAGCGAGCCGGTGGAAACGGCCTCGACGTCGAAGCTCGATGCGCCATCGCCGAGGCGCATCACCGAGCCCTTGCCGAACTGCTTCTCGATCTGGCCCAATGCGGCGGCGAGCGCCTTCTTGCGGTTCTCTTCCATCTTTGGATCACCCGGTGAGGTTGCAGCGAGAGGGAATTCTCTGCCGCGGAATTATCCCACAAAGCGGCGGCGACAGAAGCCTGTCAATCAGGGTGTTTCGCTGTTATTTGCTGTCTTTGTGCCGCTGGACAGTGGATAGGATTCGACAACACTGTACAGCGCGCCCGCGGCGAGCGTGCGGCTCTCGATGAGAGCGAGCTCCGTGAACCTCCACACGACCGAATCGAGCTGCTCGATGCGCCCGAAGCGCAAGACTTTGCGCACTACCGTCACATGCGGCCGGAAGGGCTTGAGATCAGGAGCAAAACCGGTAGCGGCGAGCACGTCCTGAAGCCTGCGCGCCAGGGCCATGATCGGCGCCGGCGCCTCGGTGGGCAAGGCGCAGAGGAGCTGCGCCGCCCGCCAGTACTCGAGGTGATCGCAGGCGAGCTCGAGGCCGCCTCCGGGAGCTGCTCCCCTCGCGATCTCGGCAAGCTCCGTCAGCCGCCGCTCGGGAACCGAGCCGAGAAAGGCCAGCGTCACGTGCAAATTGGCCGCCGGCACCGGCCGGCCACCGCTCGCCCGCGCCGCTTTGCGGGTCGCACGCACCATGGCCTCGCGCATCGCGGCATCCGGCCAAAGCGCAAAGAAGAGTCGGCGGGTCGGCTCGTGCGGCGCTGCTTCCCCCGCCGTCCCGTCAGCGGCCACGGCCGGCGCCGCTGGGCAGCCGCTGCAGCGCGAGCCGCAGCGCATGGTCCACCGCTTGGCGGCGCACTTGTTCCCGGTCGCCGCTGAACTGCCGACGCTCACACACCGTAGCCGGTCCCGGCGCGTCGATCGTGGCCACGGCGAACCAGACGGTGCCCACGGGCTTTGCGGCCGTGCCGCCGTCCGGCCCCGCGATGCCGCTTACCGCGATCGCCATCTCGACACCGGCGGCCCGCAGCGCGCCATTGGCCATCTCGCACACCGTCGCCTCGCTGACCGCGCCATGCTCGGCCAGCGTCCGCTCCGACACGCCGACATCACGCATCTTGGCGGTGTTGGAATAAGTCACGTACCCCGAATCAACCCACCGGGAGCTCCCGGGAACATCCGTCAGCACCTTGGCGATCCACCCGGCCGTGCAGGACTCCGCGGTGACCACCCGCCAACGCGAGTTGAGCAACTCGCGCCCGAGCCGTTCGGCGAGGTCATAGAGCTCGGCGTCGCTGCCGGGTCGCGGTGTCGCAGACATGCCGTGGAGTTTACAGAAGCCGCCGCTGCCCGGCGATCGGACGATTTTCGAATCGCCACCTGCCGTGTAGACTCCGCTCATGCCTGTCCGCGGCCCGGGTTGGATCGCGATACTGCTGGCGCTCTCCGTCTCCGCGGCCGCCGCGGCGGAGCAATGCCGGTTCGTGCAGTTGCCGCCGATCCCGGTCAGCATGCTGGGCTGGCGCCCCACCATCCCTGCCGAGCTCGACGGCCACAAGACGCGGCTGCCGGTGGATACCGGCGCCTTCTTCGACGCGCCGTCCCCCGCCGAGGCGGGGGAATTCAAGCTGCCGCTCAGCTCAGCGCCGCACGGCCCGTACGTCACGGGGGGCCTCGGCAACCTGTTTCCGAGGATCGCCACCGTCAACAACCTACGGGCCGGGCCCTGAGACGCAGGCACCGTTTCCAAGCCCGCCTTCCTGGAGTACCCTACGGACGGCTGGGGGTAAGCACGACAGTTTGGCGAACACTAATAACGCTGGAAGAGGAGGAAGCCTCGTGCGCATGCGTCAACTCGGATACCTGGCGGCCCTGGCGGCATTCTCTCTGTCAACCGGGATCGCGGCGGCCAATTGCCAGCTCCGGCAGCTCGGCACCTTGCCGGTCGACATGCAGGGCCTGCGCCCGCTGATCTGGACCAAGATCAACGGGGTCGCGGCGCGTTTCGCGCTCGACTCGGGCTCGTACTACAGCATGGTCTGGCGGGACGCGGCCGACCAGTATCAGCTCTCGGTCACCTCGATACCGGGGAGGAACAATTACATTGTCGGCGCTGGCGGCATTCAAACAGCGTCCGTCACGACTATCAAAGCGTTCGAATTCCTCGGGCTGACGGTACCGAATCTCCAGTTCCTCGTGATCGACCAGACCCTCGCATATGATTATGCGGGGCTGATCGGCCAGAATGTGTTGCGAATGTCGGATGTCGAGTACGATCTCGCCAACGGGATGGTACGGTTCTTCAAGCCGGTCGGCTGCGAGCACCAGGCGCTCGCCTATTGGGCAGTCAGTACGCCGTATACGGCCGTTGACCTGCAGCCCATCGATGCAATGCAGGACCACCTGCTCGCTGCCGCGATGATCAACGGCAAGCGCATGACCGTTTGGTTTGACACCGGCGCACCCCGATCATACCTCTCTCTACAGGCGGCCGAGCGCGCGGGCATCACGCCAGACAGCGCGGGCGCGACCTTCCTTGGCCTGTCGGGGGGCCTTGGCCCCGGGTCCAACAAGGTGTGGTCCGCTCCGGTCGACACCTTCCAGCTCGGCGGCGAAAAGGTGCAGCACACGCACCTGCTGATATCGAACCTCGATCCGGCGCACCAGATCGGACAGGTGGGTGACGACATGCCGGACATGCTGCTCGGCGAGGATTTCTTCCTCTCTCACCGCATCTATGTCGCCTACAGCCAGAGAAAGCTCTATTTCACCTATAACGGTGGTCCGCTCTTCGACCTGCACCTCCCGGGCGCCACCCCGCAGGCAACCGCGGCCACAGGCGAGGTACCGTACACCGATACCCCTACCGACGCCGACGGATTCAGGCGTCAAGGCCTGGCTTACGCGGCCATGCAGCAGTTTGGTCTTGCGCTTGCGGACCTGACGCGCGCGTGTGACCTCGCCCCGAAGGATGCCGACGCTCACTACGACCGCGGCCTCATCTATAGGGTCAAGGGTCAATTCAAACCCGCGCTTCAGGACTTCACCACTGCCATAACGCTGCAGCCAGACGATATCGACGCGCGTCTGGCGCGCGCAGGGCTGCTGCAGTCGCACCCCGACACCGATCCGACGGCCGCGGCCGATATCAAATCCGACCTCGATACAGTCAGTCGGCTGTCCTCGCCGGCTGCGCCCGTGCGCATGGCGCTGGCACAGCAATATAGCGCGGCCGGTGATTACCCGGCCGCCATGGATCAGCTCACTCAATGGCTCAGCCACCACCGGGTACCAGGCGATCAGATCACAGGATTGAACGAGCGCTGCTGGCTGCGTGCGACCAGCAACCGGGATCTGCGCCAGGGGCTGGATGACTGCAACGAAGCGCTCAACCTGGGGACTGACTCAGCGGAGCAATTCGGCACTCTCATCAGGGCGTCCGCGGACGACCCGGAAGTTCTCGACAGCCGGGCGCTCGTCTACCTGCGCCTCGGCAACCTGGACGATGCCATACACGATTACGACTCCGCGCTACACACCGACCCCAGTATCCCTACCTCGCTCTACGGCCGCGGCCTGGCGGAGTTGCGCCTGGGCGAGAAGGCCCAGGGACAGGCCGATCTTACCGCAGCCAAGAAGCTCGACAGTGGCGTCGCCAAGCGTTTCTCAGACATGGGCCTCACGCCCTGACCGCGCCCGTCAGGCGTAGCCCGTCATGTCCCCCCGCACCTTCGGCTGGGTCCCCGTGCTCATTGCCGCATCCCTCTCGACCGCCGGTGCGGCCAGCCGCTGCCAGCTCATGATGACTCCGCCGGTTCTCGTTGCAATGGAGAACCTCCGGCCGGTCATTGCCACCGATATCAACGGAGTCGAGGCGCGATTCATCGTCGATACCGGCAGCTTCTTTGATTTCCTCTCGCCGGTCGCGGCGGCGGAATTCAAGCTGCCGCTCAGCGACGCGCCGTTCGGCTACTACGTCAGCGGCATCGGCGGCTCGTTCGCTCCCAAGATCGCTACAGCCAAGACATTCTCGGTGGCCGGCCTCAACGGCCATGACGCGGAGTTTCTGGTCGGCAACAACGCCTTTGGCGGCGATATCGCGGGAATTCTCGGCCAGAACATATTCCGGATCGCGGATGTCGAGTTCGACTTCGCCAATGGCGTGCTGCGCTTCGTCAAACCGCAGCACTGCAGCGACGACGTCCTGGCCTACTGGGCCAAGACGCAGCCCATCGCGGTGGTTCGCGTGGACTGGACCTCCGCACAGCGGCCGCACCTGATCGCCAAGGCCGCGGTGAACGGCCGCGACATCCACGTAATCTTCGACACCGGCTCGTGGCGCTCGATCCTGTCGCTCGACGCCGCGAGACGCGCCGGCATCACACCCGACAGTCCCGGCGTGGTACCCGCGGGCGCGACCATCGGACTCGGAAGCAGACCGGTCAGGGTCTGGGCGGCGCCGATCGACAAATTCTCGATCGGCGGGGAGACCATCGAGCACACGCACCTCCTGATCGGCGATATCGGGCTGGACAATGCCGACATGCTGCTCGGCTCGGATTTCTTCCTCGCCCACCACATCTATGTGGCGTACAGCCAGGACAAGGTCTACTTCACGTACAACGGCGGACCCGTGTTCGACGTGACGGCGCTGGCGCCGGCGCAGGCGAATGCTCCGGTCGGCAACACCCCGGCCGCGGGGGCGACAGCGGCACCGAATGCGCCGACCGATGCCGCGGGCTTCATGCGTCGCGGAATGGCGGACGCTTCCCGCGGGGAGTTGCCGCAGGCAATCTCGGATCTGACGCAGGCGTGCACGGTCGAGCCCGCCGACGCGGGCTGCCATTATCAACGCGGCCTGGCGTACTGGCGCAGCTCCCAACCGCAGCTGGCGCTCGCGGATTTCACGGCAGCCATCCAGCTCCAGCCGGCCGACTTCGAGGCCTACCTTGCCCGAGCGCAGCTCGAGATCGTCAGGCAGCCGGACGCCGCGGAGAGCGACCTCGATGCCGTGGATCGCATCGCGCCGCAGCAGGCGGACTTGCGCCTGCAGCTCGCGAGACTCTACGGCGTGGCCGGGGAGTATGCCGGTGCGGTGCACCAATACGACCTATGGATCGAATACCATCCCGACGACGTCAACTTGTCGTATGCGCTGGCCAGTCGCTGCGGCTCGGAGGCGGCGGCGAACGTCGACCTGGATCGCGCGCTCGATGACTGCAACACCGCGCTGCGGCTCATACGGAAATCCGACATGGCCCAGGAGTCCGCGATCACGATCAGCAATCGCGGCTTGCTGTACCTGCGGGAGGGGCAGCTCGACAACGCCCTTGCGGACTTTCAGGACGCTCTGAGGCTCCGCAGCCAGTTCCCGCTGGCTCGTTATGCGCTCGGCTTGGTGGAGCTCAGGAAAGGTCTCACGGCACGGGGACAGGCGGATCTCACCGCGGCACAAGCCCGCTTCCCCGGCGTGGCCAAGCGGCTGGCGAGCATGGGCTTCATGCCCTGATAATCCCTCCCCCGCCCGCGGCCCGCGGAATCGAGCATTGAACGATCAGATCCACACCCACACCCCGTCGATGCAGCAGTACCTGCGCATCAAGAGCCGGCACCCGGACGTACTGCTCTTTTACCGGATGGGGGACTTCTACGAGCTCTTCTTCGACGACGCGCGCCGCGCCGCGGCGCTCCTCGACATCACGCTGACCACTCGCGGCCAGTCCGCCGGACAGCCCATCCCGATGGCGGGCGTGCCGTTCCACAGTGTCGAGGGCTACCTCGCACGGCTCGTGCGCAAGGGCGAGAGCGTCGCCATCTGCGAGCAGATGGGCGATCCGGCGAAATCCAAGGGGCCCGTGGAGCGGGAGGTGGTGCGGATCATCACTCCGGGGACGGTGACCGACGAGGCCCTGCTGGAGGAGCGCCAGGAGACGCTGGTCGCCGCGGCAGTCAGTGATGGTGAGCGGTTCGGCCTCGCCTGGCTCGATCTGGCCGCGGGCCGCTTCACCGTGCTGGAAGCGAGCGGCCGCAGCGCGCTTGCCGCGGAAATCGAGCGCCTGAAACCCGCGGAGCTCCTGATACCCGAGGGCATGGCGGAGGAGGACGTGCGGCGCAATGGCACGGCGCTGCGCTCCCGGCCACCCTGGAATTTCGAGCTCGCCAGCGCCTCGCGGCTGCTCACGGATCAGCTCGGTACGCTGGATCTCAAAGGCTTCGGCGCGGATGAGCTGCCGCTCGCGATCTGTGCCGCCGGCGCATTGCTGCAGTACGTGCGCGATACCCAGAAGACAGCGCTGCCGCACATTCGCGGGCTGCACGTCGAGGAGCGCACGGATGCGCTCATCATCGACGCGGCGACGCGCCGCAACCTCGAGCTCGATGCAAGCCTCACGGGGCGCGAAGACGCAACGCTCTTCGCTGTGTTGGATCAGTGCGTGACTTCCATGGGCTCACGCCAGCTCCGGCGCTGGCTCAATCGACCGCTCACCGGCCAGGCGACGCTTCGTGCGCGTTATCAGGCGGTGGGCGCGATGATCGATTCGCGGCGTTTCGAAGGCGTGCGTGAACGGCTCGTTCGCGTAGGCGACGTGGAACGGATTCTGGCCCGCGTAGCGCTGCGGTCGGCGCGGCCGCGGGACCTGACCCAGCTTCGCGCGTCACTTGCGGCGCTGCCCGCCCTGAAGTCGGCCTTGCGCGAGGTCGATTCGCCGCTCATCGCCGAGCTTGCCGCCCGCATTGGCGAGCACGATGACGTGGTCGATCTCCTCGGCAAGGCGATAGCGGAGGAGCCGTCCACGTTCGTGCGGGACGGCGATGTGATCGCGGCAGGTTACGACGCGGAGCTCGATGAGCTGCGCAAGATCGCAACCCATACCGACGATTTCCTTCTCGCGCTCGAGCAGCGCGAGCGCGAGCGCTCCGGCATCGCGGGGCTGAAGCTCGGCTACAACCGCGTGCAGGGGTTCTTCATCGAGATCTCACGCAAGGACGCGGAGCGCGCACCCAAGGACTACATCCGGCGGCAAACCGTCAAATCCGCGGAGCGCTTCATCACCGCGGAGCTGAAGAGCTTCGAGGATCGGGTCCTCGGCGCGCGCGAGCGCGCCCTCGCGCGCGAGAAAGAGCTCTACGAAGACATCCTGACACGTCTCACGGACTGTCTCGCGCCGCTGCAGGCCACCGCCGCCGCGCTTTCAGAGCTCGACGCGCTCGCGGCTCTTGCCGAGCGGGCCTGCGCTCTGCAGTGGACCGCGCCGCTGCTCGTGGCGGAGCCCCTGCTCGATATCGAGGGTGGCCGGCACCCCGTCGTCGAGCGCTTCGCGGCGACTCCGTTCGTGCCGAACGATCTGAAGCTCGACTCCGCCCGGCGCATGCTCATCATCACCGGCCCCAACATGGGCGGCAAATCGACCTACATGCGTCAGGCGGCGCTCATCACGATACTGGCGCACCTCGGCAGCTACGTACCGGCCGACCACGCGGTCATCGGCCCCATCGACCGCATCTTCACGCGCATCGGCGCGGCCGACGACCTTGCGGGAGGGCGTTCCACCTTCATGGTGGAGATGACCGAAGCCGCCAACATCCTGCACAACGCGACCGCCCGCAGCCTCATCCTGATGGACGAGATCGGACGCGGAACGAGCACTTTCGATGGTCTGTCGCTCGCCTGGGCGATGGCGCATCACATCGCCGCGCGCATCAAGTCATTCACTCTCTTCGCCACCCACTACTTCGAGCTGACCAACCTCGCAACCGAGGTGGACGGCTGCGCCAACGTCCATCTCGATGCCACCGAGCATGGCGACGGCATCGTATTCCTGCACGCCGTGAAAGAAGGACCCGCGAGCCGCAGCTATGGACTGCAGGTCGCGCAACTCGCAGGCGTGCCGCGCAATGTCATCGGCCAGGCTCGCCGTTACCTCGAAGCGCTGGAGTCGCAGCGGGATAGGCTGGATGGCGCCGACGGCAATGGAAAGAGTGACAGGCAGGCACAGAAAGAACTGCCGCTGTTCGCCGCCCCCGCGGTGCCCGAAGCGCTACCCGACCCGGTGCGCGAAGCCCTGGACGCGCTGTCGCCCGATGAGCTGACCCCCAGAGCCGCCCTGGACGCAATCTACCGTCTGAAGCGATTGCTGGAATGAGGAGGAGCACTCAGTTCGTTGGCGAGCTGTCGCGGAATGGCGCGCCAAATACGGTCCCGATAAGAAGCAGTGAGCCGGCTGACGGGGAGGCTGCAGCGCAAGCCGCACCCAACGCTCACCGCAGCGAAAACCGCCCGTCCCTGAGGAACGAGCCCGTCTCCCGCGCCACCCGCGGCGACACCAACATGCCCATGTGGCTGACGTGCAGCACGATGTGATCCGCAGCGCCTGGAAGGCGTGTCTCGCTCACCGCCACGGTGCCGTCGCTTTCTTCCTCGAAACCGGCGACGAACTGCCCGAGCCCGATCGATTGACTGCCGGCGATGATTCCCAGCGGGCGGCCGAAGGTCCAGCGCCGCTCCCGCGGCCGCAGCAGCTCATCGGCGACCGACGGCCCCATGAGCACGCTCATGAATCGCACCTGAGCCGCTTGCACGGCCGCACGGCTTTCGAGGCACGGCGTGCCGAGAAATACGGCCCGGCCGGGAAGCTGCTCGGGGTAGCGCTCGAAATAACGGTAGATGACGAGCCCGCCGAGACTGTGGCCGACGAAATGCACTGCGGGAACATCCAGCGACCGCACGAAGCTCTGCAGATGCGCCGTGATCTCCTCCATTCCCCAGGTGCCGGCGGAGTAGGGAAAGGCATGCGCCTGCAGTCCGAACTCGCGCAGCAGACGCTGCGCGAGCAGCAGCGACTCGCCGCCGCGCATCCACAGCCCGTGGACGTAGACCACGTGTTGCGCAGCGTCGTCTTTCATGGCGCGGCCATTGATGCCGCCAATGGGCTATGCCGGCGGCGGCGTGCGCACGCGAATGTGCAGCTCGCGCAACTGGGGCTCGCCGATCTCGGTCGGCGCATCGGTCAGCGGGTCCGCCGCGGTCTGCGTCTTCGGGAAGGCGATGACCTCGCGGATGCTGTCGGCGCCCGCCATCAGCATCGCCAGCCGGTCGAGTCCGAAAGCGATGCCGCCATGGGGCGGCGCGCCGAACTTGAGGGCATCGAGGAGGAAGCCGAACTTGCGCGTTGCCTCCTCCGCCCCGATCCCGAGCAGATCGAACACCGTCGACTGCATCTCCTGCCGGTGGATACGCACCGAGCCGCCGCCGATCTCCGAGCCATTCAACACCATGTCATAGGCCTTCGCGATGGCCTTTTCCGGGTCGGCGCGCAGCGCCGCCGGATCGTCGATCCTGGGCGCGGTGAACGGATGATGCATCGCGACCCAACGCCGCTCTTCGGCATCCCACTCGAACATCGGGAAGTCGACGACCCACAGCGGCCGCCAGCCCTGCTGCACGAGCTTCAGGTCCTGGCCGATCTTCAGGCGCAGCGCGCCGAGCGCGTCGCTGACGACCTTGGCGCTGTCGGCGCCGAAGAAGATGAGGTCGTTGTCCGCGGCACCCGTGCGCTCCAGAATGCCCGCGACCGCCGCATCGCTCAGGAACTTGATGATGGGCGACTGCAGGCCGTCACGGCCGCGCGCACGCTCGTTGACCTTGATGTAGGCGAGTCCTTTGGCCCCGTAGCGGCCGACGAACTCCGTATAGCCGTCGATCTGTGAGCGCGGCATCGCGCCGCCGCCCGGCACGCGCAGTGCCGCGACCCTGCCCTTCGGATCCTTGGCAGGACCCGCGAACACCTTGAAATCGCAGTCCCTGACGAGATCGGCGACGTCCGCCAGCTCGAGCGGGTTGCGCAGGTCCGGCTTGTCGGAACCGTAGCGGCGCATCGCCTCGGCGAAGGTCATGCGCGCGAAGGGATCGGGCAGCGCCACCCCCAACACCTCCTTGAAGAAGGAGCGCGTGAGTGCCTCCATCAGCTCCATGATCCCCTCCTGTGTCAGGAAGGAAGTCTCGATGTCGAGCTGGGTGAACTCGGGCTGCCGGTCCGCGCGCAGGTCCTCGTCGCGGAAGCAACGCACGATCTGGTAGTAACGATCGAAGCCCGCGATCATCAGCAGCTGTTTGAAGATCTGCGGCGACTGCGGCAGCGCGAAGAACTTGCCCGGGTGCGTGCGGCTCGGAACCAGGTAGTCACGCGCCCCCTCAGGGGTCGCCTTGGTCAGCATCGGCGTCTCGAGGTCGATGAAGCCGTGGCCGTCGAGGAATGTGCGCATGGCACGCGTAATCCGATGGCGCAGCCGCAGACGCTGACTCATGACCTCGCGACGGAGATCGAGGTAGCGGTACTTGAGCCTGACCTCCTCGCCCACCTGCTCGTCCAGCTGGAAGGGCAGCGGCTCGGAGCGGTTGAGGAGCTCCAGCTCACTCGCCAGCAGCTCCACGCGGCCGGACGCCAGATTGGCGTTCACCGTCCCGGCCGGCCGCTCCCGGACCCGTCCCTTGACGCGGATGACGAACTCATTGCGCAGCCGCTCCGCCTCGCGAAAGACCTCCGCCGCATCGGGATCGAAGACGACTTGCAGCAGACCCTCGCGATCGCGCAGATCCACGAAAATGATCCCGCCGTGATCGCGCCGACGGTGGACCCAGCCGGCCACCTCGACCGTCTGGCCGATGAGTTTCTCGTCGATTTGTCCGCAGTAGTGGGAGCGCATAGGGCCGGCAATCCTACGGGGCGCCCGGAGGGGCCGCAACCAGAACCGCCGCTCCCGCGAGCGCGCCCGTGCGCACCCGCTCGAGGGCGGTATTGGCGGCGCTCAAGGGGAACGACTCGATGGTCGGCCTCAGGGCGAGACGCCGGGCCAGCTCGAGGAACTCCTCGCCGTCGGCGCGGGTGAGATTGGCGACGGAGCTCACCGAGCGCTCGCCCCACAGGAGCTCGTAGGGAAAGCGGGGGATGTCGCTCATGTGGATGCCCGCGCAAACGACCCTGCCGCCGCGGCGCACGGCAGCGAGAGCTGCCGGCACCAATGCACCGACCGGCGCAAAGAGAATCGCGGCATCCAGCGGGTCAGGCGGCGGCCGGTCCGAATCGCCGGCCCATACCGCGCCGAGATCGCGGGCAAAGGCCTGGCCGGCCAGATCGCCGGGCTTGGTGAACGCGAACACCCGCCGCCCTTGGGAGCGGGCCACCTGCGCCAGCAGATGCGCGGCGGCCCCGAATCCATAGAGGCCGAGGTTCGTACCCTCGCCAGCGGTGCGATAGGCGCGGTAGCCGATGAGGCCGGCGCAGAGGAGCGGCGCGAGCTGCGCCGCCGGAGCATCGGCGGGCAGAGGCAGGCAGAAGCGCGCGTCCGCGACGACCTGCTCGGCGTAGCCGCCGTCGACCGAATAGCCGGTGAAGCGCGCGTATTCGCAGAGATTCTCCTGGCCGGAGCGACAGTAGCGACAGAGCCCGCAGGTCCATGCCAGCCACGGGACCCCGACCCGGTCGCCGGGACGAAAACGCGTCACCGCCGGGCCGGCCTCGGCCACGATGCCGACGATTTCATGCCCGGGCGTGATGGGGTAATGGATGTGGGGGAGCTCGCCATCGAGAAGGTGCAGGTCCGTGCGACAGACGCCGCATGCCTCGACGGTGATGCGGACCTGGTGCTCGCCAAGAGGCGCCAGCGCCACCTCCTCCAACCGGAGGGGAGAGCCGGGAGCGGAGAGTCGCATTGCTTTCATTGGGCGGAAGCTCCTCGGGTCAGCCCCACGCCCGCACCCGAGCGGTCGGCGCGGTGCCGCCGATCTCAGGCGGCGGGCTTCTTCGCCAGCTCGGGCTTGCGCTCGGGGGCCGGCGGCACGACCACGCCGCAGGTGATGATCATCTTCATGGCGGCATCGACGCTCATGTCGAGCGCCACGATCTGCCGCCGCGGGAGGATGGCGAGCACGCCGCCGGTGGCGTTCAGGGCCGCAGAGATGTAGACGCAGGCGTGCGGCTCACCGGTCCTCTGGCTGACCTCGGGGACGTCCTCCGCGGTCAGGAATCCGAGGCTCCAGACGCCCGCGCGCGGATACTCGACCAGCACCACCTTGCGGAACGAGTTCGACTGCGAGAAGACGCTCTCGGCGAAGCTTTTCACGCCGCCATAGACGCTGCCGATGATGGGGATGTGATGCAGCAGATCCTCACCCCATACCAGCAGGCGCCGGCCGATGAGGTTGGTGGCGAGGATCCCGGTGAGCAGGAGCACGACGAAGACGAACACCGCCCCGAGCGCGGGCAGCACGAGGCCCATGAGCCCCTGCGGCCGGTACGCCGCGGGCAGCGGCAGGAGCACCAGGGTGTCGTCCGCCAGGCGGAAGAGGAACCCGACCACCCAGAGAGAGGCGACGATCGGCAGCCAGACGAGGACGCCCGCGACCAGGTAGCGCCGCAGGGGCGAGCCTTTCTTTTTCGGCGCCGGCTGCCCAGGCTGGAACGCCGGGACGGGACTCTGGACGGCCGGGGTGCTCAACGGCTCACCGCCTCGAGCCGCGCTTCGCGGCCTTGGCCCGGGCCGCCGACTTCGCCTTGCCCCGCAAACCGCCCGGGCGCGCGCTCGGCTTTGCAGCGGCCGGACGCTTCCGTGCGGCTGCCGCGTGAGGCTTGGGGGCCGTGGCAGACGTCGTCACCCGTGTCGTCGAGCTGGGCTCCTTGGGTTCGGATGGCTTCGCCGCGCTCTCGGCAGCGGCGGGCGCCTTGGTCTCCGGCTTCGACGCCTCCGCGGCGGGCTTCGGCTCCTCGCGCTCCACGGCGAGATTGCGCTTGCCCTCCTTGTCGGACTTGAAGTCGGTCTCGTACCAGCCGCTGCCCTTGAGGCGAAACACGGGCGCAGACACGAGCTTCTGCAGGGTCCGCTTGCCGCAGGAAGGGCACTTCGCGAGCGGCGGGTCGCTGATCTTCTGCATCACCTCGGTGTAGAACTTGCAGCTCTGGCACTCGTATTCGTAGAACGGCATAGTGATTTGTTGGTGGTCTGCGGGAAACGCTGTCCGCTGCGGCCGGATTATAGTCAGGCGGCCTTGTTGAAGACGATCTGTCCGTCGCGGACCGTGGCGCGGACCCGGTCCCCGGGGACGAACTCCCCCTGCAGGATCCGCTGCGCCAGCGGGTTCTCGATCTGCTGCTGGATGGCGCGCTTCAGCGGCCTGGCGCCGTACACGGGGTCGAAGCCAGCCTCGCCGAGGAGGTCGCGCGCGGCATCGTCGAGCGTCAGGTCCATGTTCCGCTCCTGCAGACGCTTGCGCAGGTAGATGAGCTGGATGTCCACGATCGCACGGATCTGTTGCGAGCCGAGCGGGTGGAAAACCACGATGTCGTCGATCCGGTTGATGAACTCCGGCCGGAAGCTCTGCTGCACGATCTCCATCACCGCGCTCTTCATGCGCGTGTAGTTCTTCTCGCCGGCGTATTCCTGGATCACCTGCGAGCCGAGGTTCGAAGTCATGATGATGACCGTGTTGCGAAAATCGACGGTGCGTCCCTGGCCGTCGGTCAGGCGGCCGTCATCGAGCACCTGCAGCAGCACGTTGAAGACGTCCGGATGGGCCTTCTCGACCTCATCGAGCAGGATCACGGCATAGGGACGGCGACGGATGGCTTCCGTCAGATAGCCGCCCTCCTCGTAGCCGACATAGCCCGGCGGGGCGCCGATGAGCCGCGCCACCGAGTGCTTCTCCATGAACTCCGACATGTCGATGCGCACCAGCGCATCCTCCGTGTCGAAGAGAAACGCGGCGAGCGCCTTGCAGAGCTCGGTCTTGCCGACGCCGGTGGGGCCGAGGAAGAGGAACGACCCGTTGGGACGGCGCGGGTCGGAAAGCCCGGCGCGCGAGCGGCGGATCGCGTTCGACACGATCTTGAGCGCCTCTTCCTGGCCGACGACACGGCGGCCCAAGGCCTCCTCCATCCGCAGCAGCTTCTCCTTCTCACCCTCGAGCATTTTCGAGACCGGGATGCCGGTCCACTTGGAGACGACCTCCGCGATCTCCTCCTCGGTCACTTTGTTGCGCACCAGTTGCGGCGCCTTGCTCTCGGCCGCCGCGGCCGCCGCCAGCCGCTTCTCGAGCTCCGGAATCCTGCCGTACTGCAGCTCCGCCATGCGGCCGAGATTGCCGGCGCGACGCGCGGCATCCAGCTCCAGGCGCACGCGGTCGAGCTCCTCGCGGATGTGCGCCGCGCCCTGCAGGGTCGCCTTCTCGGATTTCCAGACTTCCTCGAGATCCGAGTATTCCTTCTCCAGCCCGTGCAGTGTCTCCTGCAGCGTCGCCAGACGCTTGCGCGAGGCCTCGTCCTGCTCCTTCTTCAGCGCCTCCTGCTCGATCTTGAGCTGAATGATGCGCCGCTCGAGCCGATCGAGCGCCTCGGGCTTGGAGTCGATCTCCATGCGGATGCGCGCCGCGGCTTCGTCGATGAGGTCGATCGCCTTGTCAGGAAGCTGCCGGTCGGTGATGTAGCGGTGCGACAGCGTGGCCGCCGCGACGATCGCCGGGTCGGTGATGTCGACACCGTGATGAACCTCGTAGCGCTCCTGCAGCCCGCGCAGGATCGCGATGGTGTCCTCCACGGAGGGCTCATCGACCAACACCTTCTGGAAGCGCCGCTCCAGCGCGGCGTCCTTCTCGATGTACTTGCGATACTCGTCGAGCGTCGTCGCGCCGACGCAGTGCAGCTCGCCGCGCGCCAGCGCCGGCTTCAACATGTTGCCTGCGTCCATGGCGCCTTCCGCCTTGCCGGCGCCCACCATGGTGTGCAGCTCGTCGATGAAGAGGATGATCTGCCCTTCCTGCTTGGAGAGATCGTTGAGCACTGCCTTCAGGCGCTCCTCGAACTCACCGCGGAACTTCGCGCCCGCGATCAACGCGCCCATATCGAGCGCGAGGATGCGCTTGTTCTTCAGTCCCTCGGGCACCTCGCCGTTGATGATGCGCTGTGCCAAACCTTCGACGATCGCGGTCTTGCCGACGCCCGGCTCGCCGATGAGCACCGGGTTGTTCTTGGTACGACGTTGCAGGACCTGAATGGTGCGGCGGATCTCATCGTCGCGCCCGATGACCGGATCGAGCTTGCCCGAGGAGGCGCGCGCCGTCAGGTCGACGGTGTACTTCTCGAGCGCCTGCCGGCTCTCCTCGGCGTTGGGGTCTTCGACCTTCTCGCCGCCCCGCACTTCATCGATCGCCTTCTCCACCGCGCCGCGCACGACGCCGGTCTCGCGGAAGATGCGCGCCAGGTTGCGGTCCTCGAAGGCGGCGAGCACGAAGAGCTCGCTCGGGATGAACTGGTCGCCCCGCTGCTGCGCGAGCTTGTCGGTGACATTGAGGATGCGGTTCAGCTCGTTGGAGACATGGATCTCCCCGGGCGTGCCTTCCACCTTCGGCAGGCGGTCGAGTACGGCACCGAGCTCGGAACGCAGCCGATTGACGTCGGCACCCGCCTTGAGGAGGAGCGGGCGCACGGTGCCGCCCTGGCTGTCGAAGAGGGCGAGCAGCACATGGGCGGGCTCGAGGAACTGGTGATCGCGGCCGACGGCGAGCGACTGGGCATCGGCCAGCGCCTGCTGGAATCGGCTCGTGAGCTTGTCCATCCGCATCGGGAAAGACCTTCAAAAGGTTTCGGATAGCCGCGAACTGGGGGTCAATCGCCTGCCGTTCAAGTCCTCCAGATCAAGGCCGCCATTCGGCCGCAGCGGCCATCCCGCCGGTACGAAAAGAAGCCTCTGGCGTCAGCATACGTGCACCAGCCGCCGCCGTGAACCTGTGTCACGCCGAGCGCGGCCAGCCGCCGCTTCGCCAGCCCGTAGAGATCGCCCTGCCACCGGCCCCGCGGGTTCGCGCGGAAAGCGGCCGCCGCGCCTGGATCGGCGGTGAGGAATGCGGCTCGGACCTCTTCCCCGACCTCGAAATGCGCCTGCCCGATCGCGGGCCCGAGCCAAGCGAGGAGTCCCCCCGGCGGCGCCCGCATGGCCGCAACCACGGCTTCCAACACCCCCCCTGCCAACCCGCGCCAGCCGGCATGTGCCGCCCCGATCGCCGTGCCGTCCTCGGATGCAAATAACACGGGCATGCAGTCGGCCACCTGGATCGCACACACCCGGCCGGGGACGCGTGTCACCACCCCGTCGGCCGGCGCCAGCGAGCCGCCCGAGCCCTCCAGATCGAGGTCCGCGACGCGCCAGCCGTGCTCTTGCGTGAGCCATGCAGGCTCGCAGGGCAGCTCGAGACACTCCCGCAGCCGCCGGCGATTCTCCTCGACGTCGCGCGGCTCATCGCCGACGTGCGCTCCGATGTTGAAGGAATCGAAAGGCGGCCGGCTGACGCCGTGCGTGCGCAGCGAGAAAGCGGCGCGCACGCCCGCCGGCGCCGGCCAGTCCGGTAGGATCAGATCAGGCCCGCTCACCGCTCGGACTCGGCAATGCGCTGGTCATGATCGAGCGCCAACAGCAGTCGTGCCATGTCATCGGGAAGCGGCGCCTCCCATTCGAGGGCACGACCCGTCATGGGATGGGTCAACGCCAACCGCGCCGCGTGCAGCGCCTGGCGGGGAAACGCGTTGAGTGCCGCCGTCAGGGCGGTGCTGCTGCCGGCCGGCGACCGCCCGCGGCCGCCATATACCGGATCACCGACGATGGGATAGCCGATGTGTGCGAGGTGAACGCGGATCTGGTGCGTCCTTCCGGTCTCGAGCTGCACCCGCACCAGAGTGTGGGCGCGATATCGCTTGGCGATGCGGTAGTGGGTAACAGCCTCGCGTCCATCACTCCGCACTGCCATGCGCGTGCGTTGCGTGCGGTGGCGTCCTATCGCGGCATCGATCGTGCCTCCGCCCGTCATCGCGCCCTTGCAAATCGCAAGGTAAATGCGCTCTATCTCCCGCTCCGCGAGCGCGGCGACGAGTCTCGAGTGCGCCTCGGGGGTCCGCGCCACGACGAGCAGCCCGCTCGTGTCCTTGTCGAGGCGATGCACCAGCCCGGCGCGCGGCACCAGGGCCAGCTTCGGATCGAGAGCGAGCAGCGCGTTCTGCAGGGTTCGGCTGGAATTTCCGGCTCCGGGATGCACCACCATGCCCGCCGGCTTGTCGATGACGAGGAGCGCGCGATCCTGGTGGACCACCGCCAGTGGTTGCGCTTCCGGCGCGACGCGCTCGTCGGCCTCGAGGCGCGCCGCGACCTCGACCCGCTCACCCCCGAGCACCTTGTTCTTCGCCCGCAGCCGCCGCCCCTCCACCAGGACGGCGCCCGCCTCGATCCAGCCCTGCAGGCGCGCGCGGGAATACTGCGGCAGCGCACGCGCGAGCGCCTGATCGAGCCTGAGACCCGCGGCGGCTTCGGGCAGTACCAGGGAATGGGTGCGGAACTCCGCACCGTCCGCTGAGTCCGAAGGGCTGCCGGCGGATTCGCTATACTCCCGCGCCATGCTCAATCTCGTCTCCCGTCATAGCCACCCTACGCCCTCCGGGCTTCGGGTGGCAGGCCACCTGCGTCCCATCATTCTTGGCCTGTGCATCTGCGCTGTCGCGCTGACCGGCTGCGCCCACCGCAAGCACGGCGTGTCGAGCCCCCAGGTGCTCTACCAGCGGGCCCACCATGATATGGACGAGTACAACTTCAACGGCGCCATCAAGACCTACGAGCAGCTGACGGCGATCTTTCCCTTCACCGATCAGGCGCATCAGGCGCAGCTCGACCTCATCTACGCATATTACCGCGCGGGCGAGACCGATTCCGCCATCGACGCCTGCGATACCTTCATCCGCGAGAACCCGACCCATCCGCGCGTCGACTACGCCTATTACATGGAAGGTCTGGTGAACTTCGAGAAGCAGCCGAACCCCATCGAAAAGCTCTTCCGCGTCGACCTCTCCAAGCGTCCCCCCACCACGGCGAACAAGTCCTTCGCGGCCTTCCGCACGGTGGTGACGGAGTACCCGAAGAGCGCCTACGCCTACGATGCCCGGCAGAGAATGGTCTATCTTCGCGACCGGCTGGCTTCGTATGATGTTGCCGTGGCGAGGTATTACCTCAGTCGCGGCGCCTACGTCGGCGCGGTGCGGCGGGCGAAGCTCGTCATCGACAACTACGAGGGCTCGCCCGCTACGAAAGATGCGCTCGCCATCATGATCGTCAGCTACGACCGCTTGGGGATGAAGACCCTTGCCGACGAGTCCCGCAAGGTCTACGCCGCCAATTTCAGCGGCAAAGTGACGCAGGTCGCGGCCGCGACCCAGCGGCGCTGGTGGCACATCTGGTAGGGCGCTAGCGCCGGTATCCGTTCGTGATCGGGTAGCGCCAATCGCGGCCGAAGGCGCGGCGGCTCACTCTCACCCCCGGGGGTGCCTGGCGGCGCTTGTACTCGTTGCGCTTGACGAGATCCAGCACTCTGCCGACCGTGGCGCGGTCGAAGCCGCGCGCCTCGATCTCACCGACCGACAGATCCTCCTCGATGAAGGCCTCGAGGATGGGATCCAGCACCTCGTAGGGAGGCAGGGAATCGGAGTCCTTCTGTTCGTAGCGCAGCTCCGCCGACGGCGCGCGGTCGATCACCCGCTGCGGTATCACCCTTCCCAATCCGTTGCGATAGGCCGCCAGGCGGTAGACCGTCAGCTTGCTGCAATCCTTGATGGGCGCAAAACCGCCGGCCATGTCACCGTAGAGGGTGGCATAGCCCACTGCCATCTCGCTTTTGTTGCCGGTGGTGAGCAGCATGCGGCCCGTCTTGTTGGAGATGCCCATGAGGAGCAGCATGCGGCAGCGTGACTGGATGTTTTCCTCCGCCGCATCCGGCGGTCGCCCCGCGAACTCACCCTTCAGAGTTGCGAGCGTCGCCTCGAACATGCCTTCGATCGAGAGCTCGCTGTATCTGACGCCGAGGAGGCGCGCCTCCTCCACGGCATCCTCCAGGCTCATCGAGGCGGTATAGCGCGAAGGCATCATGACCGCATGCACGCGATCTGCGCCGAGCGCATCGACTGCGATCGCGAGCGTCAGTGCGGAATCGACACCTCCGGAAAGTCCCATCACGACGCCCGGGAAGCCGTGCTTATTGACGTAGTCCCGCACCCCGAGCACCAACGCACTGTAGATACTCGCTTCGTCGCTCAACTCAGGTGCGACTTCGCCGGGGACCGGCACCACCAGGCTGCGGCCCTGCCGCTCGAAATCGACGAAGTAGGTGCCTTCCGCGAAGGCCGGGGCGCGCATGACGACTTCCCCCTGCGCATCCATCACGAAGGAATTGCCGTCGAACACCAGCTCGTCCTGGCCTCCAACCATGTTGATATACACGATGGGCAGAGCCACGTCGGCTACGCGCGCGCGGACCACTGACTCGCGCTCGCGCTGCTTGTTGCGCTCGTAGGGAGATGCGTTGATGACGACGAGCAGCTCCGCGCGGTCCGATCGCGCAAGCTGCGCCGGCTCCGGCTCCCAGATGTCCTCACAGACGAGGAGGCCCACCCGAAAACCCTTGCAGTCCACGACCGTCGGCTGCGCGCCGGCGTGGAAGTAGCGCTTCTCGTCGAAGACCTTGTAGTTGGGCAGCTCCGCCTTGCGGTGGATGGCCGCGACCGCACCGTCCGCGATGAGCGCGGCGGAGTTGTAGATGGTAGAGCGCGTATATTCCGGATATCCCACCATGACGCTGGGACCCGACACCTGGCGGCAGACCTCCTCCAGTCCCGACTCGATCTGGCGGCGGAAGCCGCGATGGAAAAGCAGATCCTCCGGCGGATAGCCGGAGAGGGTGAGCTCGGGAAATGCGATCAGATCGGCGTGATGCTCGCGGCTCGCGGCGCGCGCGGATTCGATCACGCGCGCCGCGTTTCCCTGCACGTCGCCGACCAGCAGGTCGAGTTGCGCGAGCGCGATGCGGAGCGACTCGTTGCGAGGCCCCGTCCCTGCGCCCTCTGAGATCCGCGTTCGCGAGTCGACATTCACTGGGAAACCCCTTCGGGCCGGCTGTCGCCGTCCAAAATCGCTCCCGACGATTTTGTCATGCGGTGCCTAGCGGCGTCTGCCCTTGCGCGCGGTAGGCGACTTCCTCTTGCCGGCGGCGGACTTCGCAGGCGTCGCTCGCTTGCCGCGCAGCGATGCCGGCGCGGGAGCGGGCTTGGCGGCGCGCTTCACTGGCTTGGCGGCAGGCTTTCCGGCGGGCTTTCCGGCGGGTTTTCCGGCAACCTTTGCGGTCGCTCGCGCCGCAGCCTGCGGTGCTGCGACAGGCCGCACGGCCTTCGCCTTGGCGCTCGCGCGGCGACGTCGCAGCAGCTCATTCATCGCGGTGCCGAGCTCCGCAGGTGACTTGACGGTGCGCACGCCTGCCGCCTCGAACGCTTCGTACTTGTCGGCTGCCGTACCCTTGCCGCCGGCAACGATGGCGCCCGCATGGCCCATGCGCTTGCCTGCCGGCGCGGTGACACCGGCGATGTAGGCCACCACCGGCTTGCTGACGAAGCGGCGGATGAAGTGCGCGGCCGCCTCCTCGTCGCTGCCGCCGATCTCACCCACCAGGATGATGCCCTCGGTCCGCGGGTCGCGCTCGAAGAGCTCGACCACGTCGACGAAGTTGAGACCGCGCACGGGATCGCCGCCGATGCCGACACAGGTGCTCTGGCCGAGACCGATGTTGGTCGTCTGGAAGACCGCTTCGTAAGTCAGCGTGCCGGAGCGCGAGACGATGCCGACCGCGCCTTTCTTGTGAATGAAGCCGGGCATGATGCCGATCTTGCATTCGTCCGGGGTGATGACGCCCGGGCAGTTGGGACCGACCAGGCGCGTAGCCGAGCCTGCCAGCACCGACTTCACACGCACCATGTCATTGACCGGCACGCCCTCGGTGATGCAGACCACGAGCTCGATGCCGGCATCGGCGGCCTCCAGAATGGAGTCGGCGGCACCCGCCGCCGGCACATAGATCATGCTGGCGGTGGCACCTGTCTCCCGCACCGCATCCTTGACGGTATCGAAAACGGGCAGGCCCAGGTGCCTTTGACCACCGCGCCCGGGCGTGACGCCGCCCACGAGTTGGGTCCCGTAGGCGATTGCCTGCTCCGAATGGAAGGTGCCCTGCTTGCCGGTGAAGCCCTGGCAGATGACCCTAGTGTACCTGTTGACCAGAATGCTCATGCTGGAAACCCTTACTTTCCGGCCGCAAGCGCGACGACCTTGCGCGCGGCATCCGTCAGATCTGTGGCAGGAGTGATGGTGAGGCCGCTACCGGCCAGGGTCGCGCGCGCCTTGTCGGCGTTGGTGCCCTCGAGGCGGACGATTACGGGTACCTTTACGCCTACGTTCTTCACCGCATTGATCACGCCATCGGCGATGAGATCGCAGCGGACGATGCCGCCGAAGATGTTGACCAGCACCGCGCGAACCTTGGGGTTGGAGAGGATGAGCTGGAAAGCCGCGGTCACCCGCTCGCTGGTCGCGCCGCCGCCGACATCGAGGAAGTTGGCGGGCTGGCCGCCGTGCAGCTTGATCAGGTCCATTGTTGCCATTGCCAGGCCCGCGCCGTTGACCATGCACGCGATGTCGCCGTCCAGGGACACGTAGTTGAGCTCGTGCTCGGCGGCACGGCGCTCCATCGGATCTTCCTGGTTGGCATCGCGAAGCTTCGCGAGGTCGGGGTGGCGGAATACGGCGTTGGCATCGATGTTGATCTTGGCGTCGAGCGCCACGAGCTTGCCCGCCCTGGTCACGATGAGGGGATTGACTTCGACGAGGCTCGCGTCCTGCTCCATGTAGAGCTCGTACAACGCCGTGGCGATCGCCTGGAATTCCGCGATCTGCGGGCCCGTGAGCCCGAGGCCGAAGGCGATCTGCCGCGCCTGGTAGGGCTGCAGGCCCGCCGCGGGATGGATGGTGGCGCTGAGGATCCGCTCCGGCGTCTTCTCCGCGACCTCCTCGATGTCCATGCCACCGGCGGCGGAGGCTATGAGGGCTATGCGACCCTTCTCGCGATTGAGCGTCAGGGAGAGATAGATCTCGCGCTCGATCTCCGAGCCCGACTCCACATAGACCCGCTCCACCGGCAGGCCCTCGGGACCGGTCTGTTTGGTCTTCAGGCGCGTGCCGAGCATGGCATCGGCGGCGCTGCGGACCGTCTGACTGTCGCGGGCCAGCTTGACACCGCCGGCCTTGCCGCGGCCGCCGGCGTGGACCTGGGCCTTGACGACCCACACCGGCCCACCGAGCGCGTTGGCGGCGGCGACGGCTTCATCGGCGCTCGCGGCCACGCGACCGGCAGGCACCGGGATGCCGTAATTCCTGAATATCTCTTTGGCCTGATATTCGTGCAGATTCATTCAGAGATCCTGGGGATTCGATCCGACGTGACGTGAACTTCGCATTGTGTCCAAAAACGGCCTTTGCCGCCAGAGAGGGCGCCAAAGAGACGGCCAAAGGGAGGGCAGGTGGCGACCCAGGTCGCGGACCGCGGTGGCGCGAAGGTGGTAGAGTCGCGCGCTTCCCACTCCTCCCTCGAGCACCCCCACTCCTCATCGCCCATGTCGGCCACCGCCGCGACCTCACCCACCGCTTCCGCCGATATCGCCTGGCGCGTCGTCGGCCTGCTGAATCTCTACCGGGTGCTCGTGCCGGTGGTCCTGCTGGGCGCGCTGTGGCTGTCCGGCCAGCCGGTCACGATGGTGCCGCACCCGGCCCTCTTCCTCTCGGCCTGCCTGCTCTATCTCACGGCGGCGGTGCTGCTCATCATCGCGCGGCGGCTGCGCTGGTCGACGCTGCGGCTGGTGGCGCTCGTCAATGCCAGCGTGGATTCGACGGCGATCGGCCTCATCCTCTACGCGAGCGGCGGTGTAGCGAGCGGCTTCGGCATCCTGCTCGTGCTGCCGGTGCTCGCCATGGCGACGCTGGCGAAGCACCGCGACGCGCTGCTCATCGCGGCGATGGCGGCGCTCGCCGTGCTGGTGCAGCAGTTCCTGGTCGGCCTCAGCGCGCCGTTGCATTTCGCCGAATACACCACGGCGGGTGTGCTGGGCGTGGTGTTGTTCGCGATCGCGGTGCTGGCCTGGCCGCTCGCCAACAGCATCCGCGAGAGCGAGGCGACGCTGCGCCGCCAGGAGGTCGACCTCGCGAATCTGGCGCAGCTCTCGCAGTACATCGTGCAGCATCTGCGCGAGAGCATCCTGGTGGTTGACGATCAGCAGCGCATCCGCCTCATCAACGAGTCGGCGGCGCGCATGCTCGGCGATGACAAGGCCTATCCGGATGCGCTCCTCGGCGAATCCTCGCCGCGGCTGCTGTACCTGCTCGAGCGCTGGCGGCAGAGCAACGGCGATACCGGCATCTTTCCCGCGCTGGAGCAGACTTTCGTGGGCGCTGACGGCGCGCAGATCATCCGGGCGCATTTCGCGCCGCTCGGCACCGCGATGCCCGCTCCCGTGCTCGTCTTCCTGGAAGACACCAGCCTCATCACTGAGAAAGTGCAGCAGTCGAAGCTCGCCGCTCTCGGCAGGCTGAGCGCCAGCATCGCGCACGAGATCCGCAATCCCGTCGGCGCCATGAGCCACGCGGGCCAGCTCCTTGCGGAGTCGCCGCATCTCGAGCCGCAGGAGCGGCGACTGACGGAGATCATCCGCAACAACGCCGAGCGGGTGAGCGGCATCATCGACAGCGTGCTCAGGCTCTCGCGCCGCGAGGAGGCGCGTTTGGAGCGTCTGCCGCTTCAGACCTGGAGCGAGGAATTCTGCGAGGAGTTCGGCGAAACCATGCAATGGCCGCGCGAGCGGCTGCACGTGAGCGGCCCGACCGCGGAGATCGAGGTCCGCTTCGATCCCAGCCAGCTGCGGCAGATCGTGTGGAATCTCTGCGAGAATGCCATGCGCTACGCTTATCCGAACGGCAATGCCCTCGGCGCCGGCGGTGCCATCGAGATGCGCTGCGGCCGCCTGATGTCGAACGGCCGCCCCTTCCTCGAGGTGGCCGACCGCGGCCCCGGGGTGGCGGCGGAGCACATCGACCGCATCTTCGAGCCCTTCTTCACCGGGGGCCGCGGAACGGGACTGGGTCTCTTTCTGGCCCGGGAACTGGCCCAGAGCAATGGCGCCACGCTGCTCTATGAGGCACGTCACGGCGGCGGCAGCGTTTTTAGGCTGGTATTCGCAGACCCTCGACGCTGGGAGGTCGAGCATTGAACGCACCTTTGACGAGCGCCCGCCCCGAACCGGCCAAGCCGGCCGTGCTGATCGTGGACGACGAGCCTGACCTGCTCGAGCTCGTCAGCCTGACCCTGAGCCGCATGAACCTGCGCACCCGTACCGCGGGAGACGTCAGCACGGCCAGGAAGCTCCTCAAGAGCGAGGCGTTCGACCTCTGCCTCACCGACATGCGCCTGCCGGACGGCGACGGCCTCGACCTCGTCGCCTGGATCCAGGAGAACCGCTCGACTGTGCCGGTCGCGGTGATCACCGCCCACGGCAATGTCGAGTCCGCCGTCCGTGCCTTGAAGCTCGGCGCCTTCGATTTCGTATCGAAGCCTCTGGACCTGGGCGTGCTGCGCAAACTCGTCGGCAGCGCCATCCGCCTGGGCGCCGGCGGCTCGTCCGATGCGTCCACCGACCCCAGCAGCGCGCGGCTCATCGGCCATTCGCAGGTGATGGAGCAACTGCGCGAGATGATCACGCGGGTCTCCCGCAGCCAGGCGCCGGTACACATCTTTGGCGAGTCCGGCACCGGCAAGGAGCTGGTTGCCCGCATGATTCATGAGTCGGGCGCCCGCCGCGAAGGCCCCTTCGTCGCGGTCAACTGCGGCGCGATCCCGACGGAGCTGATGGAGAGCGAGCTCTTCGGCCACAAGCGCGGCAGCTTCACGGGCGCCGTCGCCGACAAGAAGGGTCTGGTGCAATCCGCCGAGGGCGGCACCCTGTTCCTCGACGAAGTGGCCGACCTGCCGCTACACATGCAGGTCAAGCTCCTTCGCGTCGTGCAGGAGAAGACCGTGCGCCCGGTGGGCGAGTCGCGGGAAGAAACGGT
>Ga0335074_10001216_pt1 | contig 35171 bp, 25 predicted proteins | sample Lox_Sample_23_FD_206715 | JGI IMG/M metagenome (GOLD analysis project Ga0335074, IMG submission 206715) | Soil microbial communities from Loxahatchee National Wildlife Refuge, Florida, United States - Lox_Sample_2.3 | ecosystem: Environmental > Terrestrial > Soil > Wetlands | place: USA... | reverse complement strand
GGATGGCACCTTGACCGGCGCGGTGAACTGGCTGAACGCGGTCGCGTTCAGCCCGGACGGCACAGCCGTGGCCGCGGGGACCTCCGACGCGAGCGTGCTGGTGTGGAATCTGGCCACCCGCTCGCTGACCGCCACGCTGCCGCACCCGCAGCCGGTCACGTCGCTGGCCTGGGACGGCCCGGGACGGCTGGCCGCGGCCGACGCGGACGGGACGGTGTCGATGTGGACGCTGCCCACGCCAGTCCTGATCACGGACAACGCCCCGAGCGGCGTCGCGTACAGCCCCGATGGCCGGACCATCGCCGTCGCCGGCACCAGCGTCGAGCTCTGGGACGCCGCGCACCGGACGCAGATCGCGGCCCGCGCACTGCCCGCCGGCCTGATCGTCAACGGCATGGCGTACTCGCCCGATGGGCGCATACTGGCCGTCGCCCGCAGCGACGGCACAATATCTTTGCTGAACGCCAGTACCCTCGACCCGATCGGCAGGCCGTTCCGGGTCACCGCGTCGGGCAATGCCGAGTCGGTGGCGTTCAGCCCCAACGGCAAGCTGCTGGCCACCGCCGGTGATGACGGAACCCTCCGGCTCTGGTCGATGACCGACCCGGCCCGGCCGCGGCAGCTGGCCTCGGTACACGACTCGGGCACCTACGTGTACACGGTCGTGTTCGCGCCGGACGGCAGGACGGTGGCCGCGGCCAGTACCGACAACCTCACCCGGCTGTGGAATGTCGCTGACCCAGCCCACCCGGTCCTGCTCGGCAAGCCACTGGCCGGGCCGACGAGCTATGTCATCGGACTGGCGTTCAGCCCTGACTCCCAGTTGCTCGCCGTGGGCAGTGCGGACAAGACGGTGCGGCTGTGGAACGTGCGCGACCCGGCCCACCCGGCTCGGGTCGGCGTGCCGCTGACCGGGCCGACCAGCTACGTCTGGGCCCTGGCGTTCAGCCCCGACGGCAAGACGCTGGCGGCCGGCGTGACCGATGGCACGGTCTGGCTGTGGAACCTCACCGACCCGGCTCATCCGGCCCTGATCGCCACCTTGACCGGGCCGGCCGGGCACGTGTATTCCGTCGCGTTCTCCCCGTCCGGCCGGGTGCTGGCCGCCGCCAGCAACGACGGCACCGTGCACCTGTGGGACAGCAGCCCGGCGGCGGCCGAGTCGGCCGTTTGCGGCGACGCGGGCCAGCAGCTCACCCGGCAGGAGTGGGCGACTTACGTGCCCGGCCTGGCGTATCACGCACCGTGCTGATTAGTTCTGCAGCCGTGGGTTGTCAGGCTGGCAGGCTGGGGATGGTCTGGGCGTATCCGGTGGCCGCCTCGAATGCGGCCGCGATGCTGCGCAGGTGCCCAGGTAGGTTTCCTGCGGTACGCCGTCGATCTCGTGCACCCAGTCCAGGTCCACGGCGAACGGTGGCACCTGGCTCACCGGGCAGGCCAGGACATCGAATTCGGTGCAGAACTCACTGATCCGCTCCCCACCGGGGTACCCGGCCTGGCGAGGGCCGCAAGCCGACCACGTTGCAGAAACTGGCCGGCAGTCCGTGCAGCAGACCTGGTTCCCGATGTGGGCCGCGATCACCTCCCGTGCGGAGACGTCCCGGCTGCGCAGCATCCCAGCCAGGGTGACCGCGTCGTTCTCCCACAGGGCCGCCACCAGGAAAGCCTAACCAGCCCCCGGGCCGATCCGTTACTGCGGGACGGCCAGGTACCCGAGCAGCGCGGCCTCGTTCACGCAGCAGTTCAGCAGCTCACTGAGATGCACGCTTTCATTCTCGCAGTGTGGCCTGCTGTCCGGGTCGCAGATCCCGGTCAACAGCAGATCCGCCCGGGGGTAGACCTCGGCCAGGGCAGCTACCAGCGGGAGAGATCCGCCGCTGCCGGGCTCCTCTGGAGCGCACCCCCAAGTGTGCTCGCAGGACCGGCGGAAAGCATCGAAGCCCGCCCCGGACGCGTCGATGAGGTGCGGTGATCCCTCCCGGGCGAAGTCGACAGCCACCTCGGCACCCCAGGGCGCCCGGCTGTACAGATGGGCCTCGATGGCCGCCTTCGCCTGCTCGATCTCATCTCCCGGGGCAAGGCGGACACTGACGTGGGCCCGGGCGACTGGGACCAGCTTGTGCACGACGTCCGCGATCGCCGGTGCGTCGATGCCCAGCACGGCCACCGCCGGGCGGCCCCACAGTCGGTGGGCTAGGGACCCGCTGCCCAGCAGCGACACGCCCGGGCGCAGCCCGGCGACATCGCGCACCTCGTGCTCGAGCACCTCGATATCGTAGGGCGGCCCTATTTTGAGCCCATCCACAACGACCTCGCCATTGTCGTCGTGCAGGGATGCGATCAGCCGGCAAAGGGCGGTAACCGCGTCTGGGACGGGCCCCCCGTAGCTGCCGCTGTGCACAGCGTGGTCCAGAGTGCGGACTTCGACCACGAAGTCAAGAATGCCGCGGACGGACGTGATCAGGCTGGGTTTGCCGACCGCCCAGTTGGCGCAGTCGGCCAGCACGATCACGTCGGCGCGGAGCAGGTCCGCATACTCGGCGAGAAATTGCGGGAGATGTTTGGAGGCGATTTCCTCCTCGCCCTCGACGAGGACCGAGACGTTCACCGGAGGCTTTCCTCCCCACGCCCGCAGCGCGGCCGCGTGAACCGCGATCCCGGCCTTGTCGTCCGCGGTCCCGCGGCCGAACAGTCGTCCAGCGCGCTCGGCCGCCTCGAATGGGTCCGACCGCCAAAGGTCCTGATCACCCGGCGGCTGGACGTCATGGTGTGCGTACAGCAGGACGGTAGGGGCGCCAGCCGGGCCGTGCGTGTGCCCGAAGACGGCAGGGTGCGCACCGTCCAGTTCGAGGAGTCGCGAGCCCTGGAGGCCGGACCACTGCAGCCAATCGGCGGTCTGCTCCGCGGACCGGCGGACGCTCGCCGTGGCCGCTTCGTCCGCGCTGACCGATGGTATGCGAACCAGGTGCTCCAAGCCCGTCCGGATCTTACGGAATTCTGATTCCACTGCCGCGCGGATATATTGCAGATTTACATCGCCTGGCAAGATCCGACCCTCTCGCCGATCCACCCCTGTAGGGTCATGCCGTACTGCCCGGATTATGACCTGATTTGCCCGGCGGCCCGCTCATGGTTCGGCGGGATGCCCATGACTGATATCAATGGCCCACGGCAAGTGGCCCGGTACGGGAAGTTTCTGGAATGCCGAAATGGCGCCAAGGCGTAGTCGAGGGCCGTCCCCCTGGGCACATACCACCCTTGCACGATACGGACGCATCGTGCGCCAATCAACCGTCCGCCGCTCGGACATCGGCGCTGGACAGCCAGAACACGTTTTAGCCGCGCCGCCGCGGGACCGGGCGGGCCGTGCAGTGGAATGTGTTTCGGCACGTCACTGGCAGGAACTCGGGTCCGTCCGCAAAGGCATGCAGGTAACCTCGAACTAACCGAACAGTAAGTACGTCGCGGGCGTTGATCCGGGGCTCATCTGGCCCCCGGCCTTCGCGAATCAGCCCTAGTCCCGTCCCCTGGCCATGGCGAACTCCGTCCCCACCGTGCTGGTCTGCTCGGCCCTCGCGTCCTTCAGGTACGTCTCGTCATAGTCGACGGTGCAAACCAGGACATCCCGCATGGCCGTGCCATCCGGTGCCGGTATCAGCGGGGTGGCGCCGTGTTCGAAGAGCTTGTCCTCGAAAATGAGCAATTCACCAGGATTCAGCTGGCGGTCGAGGACCAGCTCGCACGGTGAGTCACAATCCAACGGCAGCGCCGGGTCTGAATTCTCAGGAATTCGGTACAGGTAGGATCTTGCGCCGTCACCCTTCCGGCGCATGACATACAAAATGATGAACTGCTCGTCGTCATGATGCGGCTTCGTGACGACATCAGTGAATGTCCGGAAGAAGTTAACGCCGAATGTTCCTTCGGGTTGGCGCCGTCTTGGTGGCACGAGACACAGCAGCGTACGGACAAGATGTACCGCCGTGGGGTCGGCTAGGATCCGGATCCGCTTGTGGAGACGTGTGCCCTTGATTCCCGCCCGATCGGTCAGGGCGATGGTCGCGTACTCCCGGAGCCTGAGCCGGGTGCCAGCCCAGGTGTAGTGGATAACATCACGGGCCCGCTTGCGGTCCCGCGGCCAGTCACCTTTGTCGCGGCGGAGCTTTCGGTTAGTGAAGTATTTCTTATGAAACTTCGCCAGGAAATCATCCGCAAGCCCGATCGACCAGTCTTCGACCACGGCGTAACCGTGATCAGCCAGGTGTTTCCAGACATGGCTCAGATCTGGGGGGCTCCAGGATGATGAGTCGTCGCGCACAGCGGCCCACTCACGTTGGGCCGACCTCCTATGAGGCCAGCGGCCTAGTTAACGGATGAAGGTTACTCCTCATGGCTGGTCCCATGTGTGGCCAACAGCCTGGGGAAACAAAGTCGTTATCTTTTTAATTTGGGCATGCAAATATAAAGGGGTGGGTCAGCATGTCCCCGTCGTCCTTATATGCTGTCGCGTGCGGTCTGGATGAGGTCGAGTGAGCCGTCCCTGTCCCCGGCCGCGCTGACCAGGTCAGCGTGCCAGGCCTTGTATTCGGCGACCTCTTTGGGGTCCTCGATGGGCCAGAAGCCCGCATGGGTCTCGATGTACACCACGTCTTGCTCGAGATCCTCTGGGTCGTCGTACTCGAAGTAGGCATACATGCAGGTCATGGTCCGGACGGGGGCGGCGGAGAAGGGCAGGATGCGCAGGCTGACGTTATCCGGCTGGTCCAGGTGTCCCAGCAGCACGTCCAGCTGATCGCGGAGGATCTGGTCGGAACCGACCGCCTGGCGGAGTGCGCTTTCGTGGGTGACCGCGACGAGCTTGAGCGGGTCAAGGCCATCCCGGGCTGTCAGCGCCTCCTTGCGCTTCCGCCGGATCTCCATCAGCTGGCTGATCTCTTCGTCCGACCGTCGTTCCATGTGACGGAACACGGCCGCGGCATAGGCGTCCGTCTGCAGCAGGGCCGGGACAAAGGGGATCGTGTAGACCCGTTCCACAGCTGCGTCGGCCTCGTAGGCCAAATGCCGGTCGTAGCCCTCCGGCAGGTCGTCGTAGTGGGTCCACCAACCCGGAACCTGAGCCAGCTCTACCCACTTGAGCAGCTGGGCGGCCCGTTGCGTGCCTTCCAGACCGTAGAACCGGATCAGATCCCGGACGTCCCGCTGCCGGGGTTTCCCCTGAGCGTTCTCCAGGCGGGAGAGCTTGGAGGTGGAGATCAGGACCTCAGGAGCGCCGGCCACATCGGCCAGGTTCAGCTTTTTCCGCTCGCGGAGGCGTCTCAGCTCGGTGGCGATACGCCGCCGGGGGCCAAGGGGACCGCTGACCTTGTCCATGTCTGCTAGAGCCCGGCAGTGGGAGACGAGCTCCACATCGCTGTCAACCGGTCCCCGCCATGGTCATCCACCCGCCTGGGTTTGCGTGCTGGGATTCCCATGACGGAAAGGTACCCCTTCTAGATCGACTACGCACGTAGCATCCCCACTTCGGCGGGACGTGGCTCACTGGGCGACTGAGGATCGCCGAAGGGGGACGGTTCACCTGCCTCGCTCGAGCCGGCCACACGAGCACCCTAGCAGAAGTCCCAACTTCTCGTTCCCGCCGACGGGTTCCCAGGATTAAATTCCCAAATTTTTGGGAATCCCATTCGTAGGCTTGCACCGACCAAGAGTGAGCATGCATGAACGTTCACATGCGCACCCAGCGCTGCCGGGCCCATGCTCAAGGGCCGACTGGCCGCCCCTCCTGTTGCTCCACGGGCGGAAAGAAAGGCGCGCCAAGCCCCGCTTCCCCAGCGACGGAGAGCCGCGTCCCATCTGAGGAGGCGATCATGGCCTGATCGATCTGCCAGCAGAGGTGACCCCTGGGCTCGCCGCAGGCCCCAGACATGGGCCGGGCCGATGCTCCCAACATCGGCCCAGCGCACGCCTCGTAGCTGCTCAGCCTGTACCAGACGCCAACACCCCGAGGCGGATAAATGAACACTACCAACAGTTCCCGGGTTCGCAAGATCCACCGTGCGGTGGCTGCCCACTCCCGGGGGAGCCACCGGCCGTCCCCGCGCCGCCGCACCGCCACATCCCGGCCGGCTGCTGGGCGTCAGCGCCGTATCGTCGCCATCTTTGGCTGCCCTCTCCTGCCCCACCTCATCTCCCCGTTCACAGCCATCACCGGAGGGCAGATCGATGCTTGCGCTTCACTTCACGTCTGAGGGATCGCTTCTCAACTTCCGGATCTTGGTCATCGCGCTGGCGATCGCCGGGTTCATCTTCTGGCGCGTGGCGCTGCGGGTCATCGCCGTTCTGCTCCTGCTGTTCCTCGTGTCCGGGGCAATGGCGTTCATCTACGGGTTCTTGCACGCGATCAAGTAGCCAGCCCACTGGCCGGTATCGGTGCCGCAGCGTCGCGGCCCGGCCGGCTGGCGGGCCGTTCCGATCCGGCCACACAAACCGGCCACCGTCGATACGGAAGATCTCGAACAGCATGGGCTGTGGGTCGCCGTCCGAGGCCGCGATCCGCCATGCCGGAGCGGAGAGCAGCCGCCAGCGCTCGGCACACCTCCGTCCCCTGGGCAGCCGTCGCAGCAGCGAGGTCAGCGCGGTGGCGACGATCAGGTTGGCCAGTACCCCGATGATGCCGGTCCAGATGGTCATCTAGGTGTTGAATCCCCAGCTGCTGAACGCGAACGATGCGCTGCAGAAGTGCGCGGACGATCAGATGGAAGGCACGCCCATGCGTATGGTTGGGCGCTGCGCTGCTCATCGCTCGCGCTAGTAGAGGAAGTCCTCCGATTCAATGACCCGGGCGCCTGGATCAGCCTGCGTGTTGCGGGGGTCAACCAAGGGGGTCATTGGTACCACGTTGGCGGGGGCTTGATCGTCCTGACTTCTCCGGTTCCGGCGGCCCTTCCAGGAGCGGGCGGGATCGCTGTGCGCCACCGCCGCAGTAAACCGCGCCCGGATACGGCGCAAGCCCAACTGGCGCTCCTGCCTGGCCAGTTCGCGCAACTTGTATTCGTGCAGCGCGCCCTCTTCTTCCATTCGCGCGTGCTCGCGCCGGGCGAAGGTGGCCAGGTCGGTCTCCTCGCGCATACGCGCCTTGCCGATCTTGGCCCGTGCGTCGCCACTCTTATCCATGTCCCTGGCCGTCATCGCCCATGCGTACCCTCGCCTTGGCAGCAGGGCGTTGATGAACTTCATGCCGACCGGCAAGGTCTCCACCACCAGCAGCCACAGCCGGAACACGATGTGCAGCGCCGCGGCGTCTGCCGAGTACTGCGACGTGCAGGCGACGTTGCTGGCCAGGTCCGCCTGGCTCGGCGTGGCCGGACACGCCCCGGCCGGTTTCGTGGTCAGCAACTCGAGCGCCTGCATCCGCGCCAGGAGCCCGTCTACCTTCTGCGGGTAGTAGGGCTGCATCTGCCGCTGCGCCGTGGCTGCCGCCTTCTTGATTTTGTTCTCTTGCTGGGAGACTCCGTAATGTTTTGCGATTGTGCTCTGCTGCCGGTCGATGTCGCGCTGTGTCTGGGGATACTTCTTGACCACGGCGTTGTAGGTATTGATGATGCTGGCCAGCTGGGGCGGACACACCTGCACCTCACCGGTGACGACGGTGTATTTGAGGCCGGTGTTCTGGTTGGTCTCGACAGCGTACGTTGGCTGCTCTGAGCAGGAGAGGCCCCGCTTGCTCGCCGCTACCAGACCGCGCTGCTCAATCTGGTACGCGTGCTGGATCGTCTTCTGGTCGCTGTTGTACTGGTCCTGTACCTTCTGCTGGGCCGTCTGCGCGTCCCCGATCACGGCGTTGGCCTGGCTCTTGATGTTGTTGGCCACGGCCTGGACCTGCTGGTTGTACTGCGCTATGCGACGCTGCTGCATTCTGGCCAGCTGCTGCTGTATCTCGTGGTCGAAGATTGCCAGCATGAGGAAGTTGGCGAACAGCAGGGACGATAGAAAGGCGACGAGGATGCGTGGCGCTATCTTCAGCAACTCCACGATGAAGTGCCGGAACCACGCTACGGCCACTGAGCCCGTTCCGGACACGTTCCCATCGAATCCGGTGGTCTGATCCGAGACGAGCCACCGGTCCAACCCGAGTATCAGCGCGAAGTATGCCAGCCCGGCGGCGAGGAGCGGCGGTGAGCCGATCTCCACACCGAAGGCGATTGAGGTCGCCTCCGTCATCGACATGGCTGAGATCGTGGCCGTCAGCAGCAGGGCCGAGCCCATGCCGATGTAATAGGACCGGTCCACACTGCGGCTGCCGAGCTCAGTGGTGTCCGCCCCAGCTATCGTGATCAGGGCGTTCCCGAAGCGGGACCCTCGTGCTCGCGGCCGCCATGGCTCATTGACGTCATACGACTCAGTCACGGCACGATCACCGTTTCCGCGAGTTCGGGCAGGTGCGCGACGTGTTGCGCATCGTCGGTCTGAATGATCACGTCGCCCTTCTTGTAAATCACTCCTGGCCGGTGCCGGAGACGCACGTTGCGGACCCGATGACCGCTGTCGAATTCAGATGGGTCAGCCGTCGGCTTGACATGAACCGCGATCGCGGTGGTTTTCAGGGCGCTGCCGAGGTTGCTCCCCGAGAAGCTCGTCGGAGTGGCGACCGCGATCGGCTGGATGAGCGATTGCCGGTACAACGCCGGCAGCAGCTGGCTGAGCGTGTTCCCGTTCTCCATGAGCTCGACGGCGTGGGAGTCGTCCGCGAGCAGCACGATCCGCCCGTCCTTGAGCTGTGCCACGCCCAGGTTGGCCAGCCACGCCGCGCGCTGGCCCGGGCTGGAAATCTTGCCCAGTTCCAGGAGCTGATCGGCGGTGACGATAGCGATATTCGGTGACCAGGCTCCAGCGGGCAGGCCCCGTGGCGAGAAGTAAGCGGCCGGAGCGCCAGCCTGCCTGGCGAGTTGGTCCGCCAGCGTCAGCAAGAGCTTCGTCCTGCCGCTCCGGGGCGCGCCCACGACCAGCACCTGCGAGTCGATCAGCGAGACGCAGATCGTGTTGTGATCGATCTCGTCGATCCCGAGCCCGACAACCAGATCGGTCCTTCCCGGTGGCAGCGTGACGGCTGACTGCCGCCAGCGGTCGGCCGCGAACGCGGCCGCCAGCGCTGGGTCGAACGCGAACCGGCTGGCCGGGTTGGCGGCCGCTGGGACGAAGAACTGCACCAGGTTGCCGTCTGGATCCAGGCCAAAGCCCGGCCGCCGATCCTCCTGCGGAGTACCCGCGTCCTCGTAGTGGCCCTGCAGCGAGATGATTGTGGCCTGGCTGGTGATGATGGACCGATCCAGATCCCGTACTCCCCGGACCGAAATGCAGCTGTAGATGCCCGCACGCCTGCCGAGAGTGAGAACCTCCGCCAGCCGTCCGGCCCACACCGCAACCCCGCCGGGCGCGCTTAGGGCACGCATGAGCACCTCGAACCCATCGATCAGCAGCAGGATGGCCTCGCGCGGCTGAGGATCGGCGTCGGCCGAGTCGGACAGGCGCTCCAAGTGCCGCCGGATTCTGAGCCAGAGCTGGTCGATGCACCGGGTGACCTCGTCCAGCCGGGTCATGGACAACGAAACGGCATTTGCGAAGCGCTGATCAAGCTCTGCGCGGAGATGGTTCGCGGCGTCGAAGGAGATGACCGTTCCCCGGGTACCGGGCGCCACCTGCCGGGCGAAGGCTTCCGCCACGGTCGTCAGGGCAGTCGTGATCCCTGAGCGGTTTGGGCCGATAAGGCAAAGTCCGCCGCGCCGGAGATCAGCCGCCAGTTCGTCCTGCCGCTGCTCCTTGGGCAGGTCGCGCCGGCCGAGCCATAGGGTTGTCGGGGACCCATTGTCGTGCGCGACCAGCTCATCGAGGGAGGGCCACGGGTCCTGTTCCTGCAGGGCCGGGAGCATCTCCCGCGCGCCTCTGCTGGCCGGCTCGTGTAGTGCGGCAACGTTGCCCACCAGAGCCTGCAGCTGAGATGTCTTGCCCTCGTCATGCTCCGTGCCGCCATCGGCCAGCTCTTCCCGGGTGGCCGAAGCGTCCGTGGGGCCGGCGACGTCGAAGGGCGCTATGAGCACCCGCGACTGCCTGTCCTCCGGCACGAACGGCGAGCCACTGAACCCCGTCTGGAACTCCACCAGGCGGTTACCGCCCAGGGTCATCAGCGCCCGGCCCGGGAAGTTCTGCGGGATATGAGCCGCCTCCGGCCGGTCAATGATTGTCTGCGACTCGTCCGGGCTTGGCGTCCGCAGCGCGATGCGCGCGTTGACGTTACCCCGCACCTGAGGCACCACGACATCGCGGGTGGGCTGTTGGGTGGCCAGGATGAGGTGAACTCCCCAGGACCTGCCCCGCCGCGCGATGTCGATGACCGCGTTGATGGTGTCCCGCTCGAAGTCCTGGACGATCGTGGCGAACTCGTCGAACATCACGACCAGCCGCGGGAGGATATCGTTCCGTCCGGCGCTGAGCGCGCGGTCCAGGTAATCGCCATACTCCTTGGCGTTGTCGAGTTCCTCGAAGCACCGCTCCCGGCGCCGCAACTCGGCCCGGAGGAAGTCCAGCGCGCGGTTCACATTCTGCTGGTCCAGGTCGGTGACGTATCCGACCACATGCGGCAGGCCGCGGAACGGTGCGAACGTGGCCCCGCCCTTGAAGTCGACCAGGAACAGGCTCACCTCGGCGGGGCCGTACCGGCTGATCACTCCGCAGGTAAGCGTCTGCAGCAGTTCGCTCTTGCCCGATCCGGTCGTGCCGCCGATGAGCACGTGCGGCCCCTGCTTGATCAGGTCAAGGTCGAGTATCCCGGCCTCGCCGATCCCCATCGGGATCGGGAACGATCTGGCCAGGGACCTGTCCGGCTGGCCGCGGTGGGAGATGTCCGTCAAGTCGGTGATCGCGGCCAGCGGCGCGGACTGCGGGACGCCCGCGCTGGCTCCCGAGGAGCGTGGGTCGTACAGCCCGGCCAGCGCGTGCACCGTCTGGAGCGGCTGGACGCGGAACATGTTCAGCGCGAACCGGACCCCGCGGTGGGTTTCATCGCCGGTCAGGACCTCCCCGGTGGACTCCGTGGCTTCGTCGGGCCCACTGTTGCTGTCCGCCGCGCTCAGCTGAACGAGGCTGCCCACGAGTTTCGGCGCAGTGTCCTTCGAACTGCCCAGCCAGACCACCCGGACCAGGCCGTCAGCAAGGTCGCACACCTCGGTGAGCAGCGCCAGATCCACCTCGGCCGCTTCATGGACGACCACGAGGGCGTAGCTCCCCGGGTCATCCTCGGCGCGATGTTCCCTGCGCTCCGCGTGCAGCCGCTGCATCTCGATCAGGAACTCTTCGCAAGCGTCCCGGCCCGCTACGATGCGTGCCGCCGGCAGCAAGGTGGAGCCCGACCGGGTGTGCGGCAGCCACTTGAGCCACTCATACCTCTTGCGTGCCTCCCGGGACGCGGGCAAGAGCGCGGCGATGCCGACTGCACCGGGCGGATGGGCACAGGAGATCTGCACGAGCACATCGGTCGCGACGTCCTCAATAAGGTCTCTGGGCCCGACCAGCCCGAGGTGCTGCTTCCTAAGGTCGGCGGTGACCGGGACCTCGAACAACTGGGGCTGAACGATCTCCCGGTCGGCCTTCCGGCCGCTGATCCGGATGATCTGCTGGAAGGCCGGATCCGCTATGTCAGTGCCTTCTTCGACGCGGCTCTGGTACCGGCTCAGCAACTGCCCGAGCCCGAGGCGAACCCGCAGGAAGTCATCCTGCCCGGGGTCGCGCTCCCACAGCCCGGCCAGGCGCCGGTAGGCGCGCAGCGCCCATGCCTCGGGTGGCGGATTCTCCAACCGGAGGTTGCCCTCTTCCTCGCCGGCCACATTGGACAGTTCGGCACTCGTGGTTTTCAGAGCCTCGACCCAGTCGGCGCGCTCCCGTAGGTACCGATTGTTTTCCTGGTTCTGCTGCCGCCGGTAGCTGAAGATCGGGAATGCCGCCGCCAGTGGGCTGGCTATCAGCGACAAGGTGCTCCTGGTGGCCAGCCACAGCGCGAGCACGATGAGGACCGGGATGACCACCTGCTCGAATGGGAAGGGCCGGTGTTCCGGCTTCCTGGGCTGCGCCCGGATCCGTGCCGCCATCTCGGCGAGAGGCCGGTAGCTCGGCGTATCGAGACGCGCGGTGACGTCGAACTGCACGCGCCCGACCGGCGACCGTCCGTGTAGCGCCGCCCTCGTGGTCACAACGAAGCTGACGTAGTCGGTGCCGTCACGGGGGAAACTGATGGTGCTCCCTGGCAGCAGTTTGTTGTGCGACTCAGTCACCTCGGCGCCCGAGAGGAGCAAACCCTCCTTGTGTATCGCCACGCACTGAACGAACTCGCCCAGCCGGTTGGTGAGCGTGAGCGCATGTGCCGGCACCCCGGCGTCGTCAACGAGCACGGTCCGGCCGGTATCGTCATCAGATGGGTTCAGCCCAATAAGCACCGGTACGTCGCTGGGCAGTCGGGTCACCCGCCCGCGATGGGTACCCCGCTCATCGATCAGGTAGAGGTCGTCGTCCGCCTGCTCCCGGTCGACGAAAAGCGTCGGGGCCGGCCGCAGCGACCGGTCGGCCAGCGTGAGCGTTACGCCGTCGAGCAGCCCGCAGTCGGCCAGTGGGACGTTCGTAGGCAGATACCGGATCCCCTGGTCAGGGGCCATCCCCTGGGTTCGCACCATCGTCCGGATGAGCCCGTAGTACGGGTTTTCCGGCAGTCGTAGGTACCGGGCGATCGCGTTAGTGAGGTCGGTCGCGGTCCCCTCCGCCCGCACCTCGACAAGCAGATCGACCGGCGATTCTCCCATGTAGAGCGGAATATCAACAACTACCGAAATGGCAAGTTTGAGGAGATGCGGTTGGTGCATGTGCGCCTAGCCGCGGCCTCGGAGAAAGTCTCGAATTTGAACGAGAACGTTGCTGTAGCTTATGCCGAGGGCGCTTGCGTGAACGTTAGGCCCCCACCCCTCCACAAGCTCTTCAAGCTGCTCGTCGGTGAGGTTCCGAGCGAGAAGCTCCTCGACCTGTGACAGCAATATTCTGCCACCTGGATCCCCTTGACTGGTCGATTGGAGGTATTCTTCTAGCGCTTCCCTGAGGTCGCTAGGATCCTCCAGGTAATCGGCATAGAAATACCCCATAAAAAATTTCTCGATGTACGGTCGGTCTGCAGAATCTCTAATGCCTACGATTCGCATTATCGCCTCACGGTACTGGATAGACTGGAAAAGCCGTCTGGACAATGAATCCCTCCGGCATCAGACTGGAGGGCCGGAGGATCAGCCGGACACGGTAACTCTCATACACCACTGGATCCCCCACGTGCATCGCGAGCCCAATCGGGCCGTCCAGGCTGCGGGCGTCGAGAGTGAGAATGCCCTCTACTGGGTTCGCCACAAAACGCTCTATATCATCAGAATATACGTTCAGCGTTTCCCGAATCGTTTCGTTGGCTGTCCCATACGACGTCCATACGCCTTCCGTCGGGCGGCCGTTCTGCTTATTTATCAAATCTCGGATGTAATATTCATTGTCCTGGCCAACCGTGTTAATGTGCCTGTCGATTATGTGGCCACCAGTTTTCCCCGTATCCCCAAGGATGTCTTCATAACGGGATATATCGAAATCCTTCTGGCTGACGAGATCCATCACGCTCAGCCGGGCTCCGGTCCCCGCGGCGGCGCCGGTCGCGTCAGCGGCCTCCAGTCCATCGGCACCCTTGGCCGCCAGGCCGGCGGCACCCTTGGTGACCACCAGGAGAGCGATGTTGGGGATCAGTTCACCGAACCAGTGCACCGGGTCGGACTTTAGCTCCTGAAGGTTCAGGAGGTTCTCAGCGAACTCCGCCTTGTGGTGGGCGATCTGGTCGGCGGTTGTCCACGCGGTGAGCGCCGCGTGCTCGGCATCGTGCTGATAACCCTGCGGATCGACTAGGAAGCGTTCCGGGCTGAGCTTCGCGCCGAGGACCGCGATGGCGAAGATGCTCTCGGCGGTGCCCTTGACCAACTGGACCGTGCCGTCCCAGAAACCGCTGACGGTGTCGGCCACGTAGTGCTCGGCGCGGGACCAGATCGATCTGCCCGCAGTGCCGTGGTACCTGGTGGCCTGGGCAGAGGCCTGTCTGATGACCTCGCTGGCGTGCCCCATCGCGGCACTGACATTCCACTCGATCGCCCGGCGCTCGTCTATCAGGCGGTCGGCCTCGGCCAGGTCGTGATGGACGATGTCACCAAGGGGATCCCGGGCCAGCCCGTCCAGAAGCTGCCCGGTTTCCTCATAGCGTGCGCGCTGGCCGGCCACGTAGCTGGCCAGGCCGTCGAGCGCGTCGGCTGACCGGTAAAGCGCAGAGCTGCCGGTATCGAGCTCGGCTGTCAGCTCCTCGAGGAGTGCCCTCGCGCGGCCTGAGGTGTCGTCATTCCACACGCCAGGCCCGATGACGCCTGCCACCCCGCGGGTGACGACGGCTCGTGCGGCCAGCGTGTCACCAGCACTGCGTAGCCCGGAGGCGGCGGCGTACAGGCCGCCTGCGTCCGGCAGCTCGGCGGTCATCGTCGCCATCGCGAACCAGCTCACTGGCCGCCTCCATCGATGGCCGCCGCGCCCTGGCTATCCAGCTGGGCGTACGCCTGGGCGAGAGCGCTCATCACACTCGAGGTGGCGCCGATATCAGAGCCGATGGCCGCCACCTCGTATCCCCAAGCGGTGCCGAGCATTTGCAGGGCGCCGCGCAGCCCTTCGTCGCTGACTGAGCCGCAACTGGCCATCGCGAGCGAGGCGGCATTGCCGAGCTCCTCACGGACCTGGCTGAGCAGTGCTGGCTGGCCGCTGAGCGTCCCAGCCTCCTGGCCGAGACGCCCAGTGTCGACGTCGATGGTCATCCCGGTCAACGCAGGGCGCTTGCGCCCTGCTGGTTAACCTGGTCAAAGTTCGTGATGATCTGGCTCACGACCTGGCCGAGCTCCTCGAGAGCATGCACCAGGTTCGTCTCGGCCGACCGCCATTGGTCGTACTTCTCCTGGTAGGCGCTCGCTGCGTCCCCCTCCCATACGGCCGATGGCTCCACGCGTGGGGTGAGAGCCGAGAGATCGGTCTGCCTCGCTTCGGCGTTCTGCTTGAGGGTCGCGGCGATCTGCATGGCCCCCTCGACATCAACCTTCAGAAATCCCACGGCAATCTCCTGTCTCCATATCCGAACCGACGAACGTATCGTGCGGGAGGGCTCGTTGGTGCGGAACAGCGAACTATACATATGGCGCGCTTAAGGCGCACCGGGTACTTCTCTTCCCTGGGGGAGGCTTCACCACTCCCAGCGGAAGCCGACGACCGTCTCCTCGATAAAACGGACAAAACGGTGGACGTTGCCCTGAGCGTCGACCGCGGTCGGCTCCTCGGACACAGGTCTGCCTGCGCTGTGATCAGGCCATATCGCCCAGGAAATGTTATGTGGCAGTGCCGGCCGGCGGAACTGCAGAGCGATATCGATATTGTCTGACCGGCCGTGTGCCGGACGGCGGACTTCAGTTGCGTCATAGCTGGCTTCAGGGTAGAACGACCAATATTCTAGTGCAGCTGTGTCGCCCTTGTGCAGCTTCCGGTCAAGCATTATTGCATCCGTGTGAAGTCCGTCGTCGTGGATATAGTGCCGCCCCAATTTTCCGCCATGAATGACATCTATCCGCTCGATCACAGGTTCGTGATTGAACGGGTATGTGTCCACCTCGTCCTCCAGGGCCACGATGGTGTGCATGGTCCGGCGCTCGACGAGCCTGCCCGCCGCGGACACCGTGTAGCGTTCGAAGAGCGCCACGGTCCGGTGCCGCTGGCGCAGTGCCAGCTCCCGGTCGCTGATGATCGTGTAGGAGATCCCGCCAACCTGGGTGCGATCGCCGGCATAGCAGGCCCACAGGGAGTGCTCATCGCGTTCATCCATGCCGAATGCTGCGATGAACCAGTTGAGTGTCTCCGGCGTGAGGATCTCGCCAGCTAGCGCCCGGCGCACCCGGTCCTTGAGATCGCGAGGCAGCGTGGTTTCGCTGTCTGCGCGCTCACCGGAACCCCATAGATGCAGTGCGATGACTCGCGCCACTCCGGCCCGGCTGACGTCGTCAGAACGACGGCGCTCTGTCTGTTCCTGCCAGAGCCGTCGATACTCCGGGCGCGACAGCAGGAATTCGCGCAGCAGCGCGGAAGCCTGACTCGGGTGAGATGAGCGGTCGTCAGAGTCCACGGTCCCCCCAGCGCAGACAGGTTGCTGTGATTCTCTGTTTTAGCGCGAATCCAGAAGCACTCGTCGGCAAATGTCGGACAGAGTCGGACGCAACCGATTGATCAAGGCAGGGCTTGCTGCTCTGGCGTTATCCAAGATCATCTATCCATCGCGCCCGACGCTGCGCTTGATGTAAAGGCTGGTCAATAACCGAGGTCTTTGCTGACCCCGCATGGTGCTCCTGACATGACTGGTAGTCCGTCACCCCTTCTGCACGGCTGAGCTGATGACGGCCTTGATCTGGGTGAGGCCGTCCTCGATATGCCGCTGCATGACCCGCCGGGACGCATCCTCATGCCCTTCGGCGATGGCCCGGACCAGTGCCCGGTGGCTGTGCCCGAAGTCCTGCTCGCGCGGTGACAGCACGTCCCAGTCCAGCCGGGCCCAGGCCGCGTCGGCCCACAGGAAGAACTCGCTGCGCAGCTGCTCGATGATCGGCAGCAGCGACTCGTTGTGCGCGGCCCGGGCGATCGCCATGTGCAGCCGCGAGTCCAGCATCCGGTAGTGCCGGATCCCGCTGGCCGGTATCTCGGCCAGGCCGAGCAGTGTCTGGCGTTCCTCGGCCGTGGCGCGCTCGGCGGCCAGGGCCGCCGCCAGCGGCTCGACGGCGAGCCGGCACTCCAGATTGTCCCGGACCTGCCGTGCGAACGCGTCGATGCTGCTGGTGCCGTCCGCTGCGGCGGCGGCCGAGGCGGTGGTGGTGACCACGGTCCCGCCGCTGCGCCCGCGCACCGTCGTGACCAGCCCGTCTGTCGCCAGGATCCGCATGGCCGCCCGCACCGTCATCCGGGACACGCCCAGCCGGTCGGCCAGGGTCCGCTCGCTGGGCAGCCGGGCCCCGGGCTCGAATGCGCCCAGCGCGATCGCGCGGCGCAGTTCGCTGGCCAGCAACTCGGGCGCGGTCGGCTGTGCCGGTGCCGCTCCTGAGTACGGCTCGACCATGGCCCGATCCTAGCCCGCGGGGCGACCAGGCTCTTGACACCTGATCTGCGGATGATCAGTATAAGGGCCTACCAGAGGTCCATTTAGGAGGCGGGGCCATGCCAGGACTCAGGCGGTCACTTCGCTTCTGGGGCGCCATGGCGCTGGGGCTCGCGATCATGGCGCCCACGCTGGCGCTGTCGCTGAACGGCGCGGCCCCGGCCGGGCTGGTCGGGCAGGCCGTCCCGCTGGTGTTCCTGCTCGGCGGCATCGGGATGGCGTTCATCGCGTTCGGCTTCGCCGTGCTGACCCGGCGGTTCAGCCACTCCGGCAGCGCCTACGCGCTGGTCGGGGCGACGATCGGCCCGCGCGCGGGCTTCTTCTCCGGGTTCGCGCTACTCGGCTACTACCTGCTCTCGACGATCTGCACGGTGCCCGCGGCCGGGCTGTTCATCCAGGCGTTCCTGGACAGCGTCGGCTGGCACAACGTGTCCTGGCTGCTGCTCGGCGTGCTGTCGGCCATCGTGTCCGGCTGGCTGTCCACCCGGGGGACCCGGAACGCGTCGCGGGTGTTCCTGGTCTTGGAAGGCATCGGGATCGTGCTCATCTGCGCCCTCACCATCACGATCTTCGCCAAGATCGGCAGCGGGAACACGCCCAGCGGCCAGTCGTTCAGCTGGAACGTGTTCCATCTGCCGGCCAACACCCCGTTCTCCACGCTGGGCGCGGCGGTGGTGTTCGCGTGCCTGTCCTGGGCCGGCTTCGAGGGCATCGCCACCCTCGGCGAGGAGACGTCCAACCCCCGGCGCAACATCCCGCGTGCGCTGCTCGGGTCGATCCTGCTCACGCTGCCGTTGTTCGTCATCGTGATGGTGGCCGAGTCGAACGGGTTCGGCGCCAGCTCGGCCGGGGCGGCGAAGTTCGCGGGCAGCTCCACCCCGCTCGGCACGCTGGCCCAGTCGTTCGTGGGAGAGTGGGCGGCCCGGCTGCTGCTGTTCGCCGCCGCGGCCAGCGCGTTCGCGTCGCTGCTCGGTTCCTGCACCGCCGCGAGCCGGATGCTGTTCGCGTTCTCCCGGGACGGCCTCGGCCCGTCCTGGTTCGCCCGGCTGTCCCGCAGCGGTACCCCGTCCCGTGCGGCCATCGCCAGCCTGATCCTGGCCGTCGTGGTCAGCGCGATCATGGCCATCAACGGAACCTCCGCGGTCAGCTCCTATTTCTACTACGCCACGATCGGCGTGCTGTGCCTGCTCGTGGCGTACGCGATGGTGGGCCTGGCCGCGGGCTGGCAGCTGGTGCGCGTCCCCCGGTGGGTGGCGATCGGCGTGCTGCCCGCACTGCTGGGCAGCGCGTTCGCCGGGTACATCTTCTACGTCCAGTCCACCGGCCAGTCCAGCCCGTACAACCTCTTCCCGTACTACGCCGGCGCCTGGTGTGTGCTGGGGCTGCTGATCGTCCTGGTCAGCCCCAAGCTGGCCGCCCGGATCGGCGACAAGCTGTCCCGGGCCGAGCTGGGCGGGGCGGCCGAGGAAGCCGCGGAGAAGAGCGCGGCCGCCGCCGGCCCAGAATGATGCGTACCAGCCCGGAGGAGGCCACCTGTTGACCGGAAGTTACTCGCTGCACGTGCCGGATATCGCCCGCCGCGTGCTGGCCAGCCAGGCCCGGGAACGCCAGCAGAAGGACGAATTCTGCGGCCCGTTCTGGGTGGTGGCCGCGGTCGCCGCGCTGACCGGCCGGGTACTGACCCAGGACGACGCCGCGCTGGCGGCGGGCACCCTGCTGACCGCGGGCGGCGGCCGCCTGGCGGACCTGCCCCCGGGAGCAGCCAGCCGCGCCGACTACCTGCGGCAGGTCCCCACCACCCAGGACACCCAGTTGGCCGGCACGTCACCGCAGGGCATCGTCCGCGCGATCGGCGAGCTCTCAGCCGGCCAGGTCACCGCGGTACCGCTCTGCGGCCGGTGGACCGAGAGCATAGTGAACGCCCTTGCCGGGCTGGTCCTCGACGCCGGTGACGCGGTCGCCATCCTCAACGTCGCTACCCGGTATCTGTGGCACAGCCACCCCGGCCTGCCCGACGTGCTCGGCTACCTCGACGGGGCGGAGGTGCGTCCGGCCGGGTCGGAGTGGGACGTCGGCCACTACGTGGCCATCACCGGTTCGCTGACCGGCAGCCAGCGTCAGCTGCTGATGTGTGCGGACACCTATCCCAGCCTCGGTACCCAGGGAGTGCATGTCCAGCCGGCCGATTGCCTGGCCGCGGCGCTCAACCGCGATGGCGCCCAGACCTCGGGCGGGGTCATCGTGGCCGTCTCCGCCGACCGGGCGGCCGGGATCCAGGCCTGGGCCACGAACCAGGCACTGGCGTTCGGCTACTGGGACAATGGGGCGCCAGACGTGGCGCCGATGAGCGCGTCATGAGCCCGGTCGCGTCCCGGCTGGATGCCGGCCAGGTGCGCGCCCAGTTCCCGGCGCTGTCCCGGGCCAACGCTGACGGCATCGTGCCGGCCTACTTCGATGGGCCGGGTGGCACGCAGGTGCCGCAGCGGGTGCTCGACGCCATGCGGGACTACCTGGTCGGCTCGAACTCGAACATCGAAGGCGAGTACGAGGCCAGCATCCGCACCGACGAACTCATCGCCCAGGCCCGGGTGGCCGGCGGCGCGTTCGTGCACGGCGACCCGGGCGGTGTCGCGTTCGGCCAGAACACCACCACGCTCAACTTCCTGCTGACCCGGGCGGTGGGCCGGCTGCTGGAACCGGGCGATGAGATCATCATCACCACCACGCTCGATCACGACGCGAACGTCGCCCCATGGCTGCTGCTCGCCCGCGACCGTGGCCTGACGGTCCGGCAGGTCGGTGTCACGCCTGATCTGGAGCTAGACCTCGAGGACCTAGCTGGGCAGCTCTCGGACCGGACCAAGGTGGTCGCGTACACGCTGGCCTCCAACGCCGTCGGCTCGCTGACCCCCGCGGCGCGCATCGCTGAACTGGCTCACTCCGCTGGCGCGCTGGCCTGGGTCGACGCGGTGCACTACGCCCCGCACCGGCGCATCGACGTGGCCGAGCTCGGCTGCGACGTGCTGCTCTGCTCGCCGTACAAGTTCTTCGGCCCACACCTCGGTCTGGCCTGGCTGCGCCCCTCGCTGGCCGCTGGGTGGCCCGCCGAGCGGGTGCGGCCAGCCGGGAACCAGCCGCCCGGCCACCGGTTCGAGACCGGCACCCTGTCGCACGAGGCGCTGGCCGGGTTCGTCGCCGCGGTCGGCTATATGGAATCCCTGGGCAGTGACGACGCCGACCGGCTGGGCAGCGCGTACCAGGCCATCGGTGCCTACGAGCTGGAGCTGGCCGAGACGTTCCTGGCCGGGCTGCCTGGGTTGCCGGGCTGGCAGTTGCTCGGCGTTCAGTCCGCGGACCCGGTTCTGCGGGTGCCGACGTTCGGCCTGCTCTGCGAGCGCGCGGCGCCGGATGTGCTGGCCCGGGAACTCGGCCGCCGCGGCTGTTACACCTGGAACGGCAACTTCTACGCGCTCAACCTGGTCCGCGCGCTCGGCCTGGATGAGGAGCAGGGCATGCTCCGGATCGGCTTCACGCACTACAACACGTGCGACGAAGTGGCTCGCCTGCTCGATCACCTGGCCGCGCTGTGACCGCCGGTGCAGAGGGCGCGCTGGACCTGATCGCCACCGCCGACCTGGCCGGGATCTGCCGCGGCCGGGCCGTCCCGGCTGGCACGGCCAGCAGCGTCGGCTGGGTACCGGCCAACCTGGCTATCAACGCGTTCGCCACCCTGGCCGACAACCCGTTCGGGTCCGTCGGCGACCTCCGGCTCCACGCCGATCCGGCCACCGCCGTGCCGCTGCCCAGCCCGGGTGCCCCGGTCACTCTGCTGCTCGGTGACCTGCGCAACCCCGAGGGGACTGAGTGGGACTGCTGTCTGCGGACGCTACTGCGGCGCACGCTGGACGAGTTGCGGTCATCGACCGGGCTTACGGTGCGGGCCTCGTTTGAGCACGAGTTCGTGCTCGGCCCGGTCGGCTCAGTGGACCGGCCCGGACACCCTTTCGCTGTGCAGACGCTGCTGGCCGGTGAACCGTTCGGGTCGCAGCTCGTCGCCGCGCTGGCCCGAGCTGGGCTGGAGCCGGAGAACTGGCTCCCCGAGTTCGGCCGCGATCAATGGGAAGTGACGATCCGCCCGGCCGATGGCCTCGCCGCCGCCGACCGAGCCATCCTGCTCCGCGAGATAGTCCGCGCCGCCGCGCTGGCGGCCGGGCGCACGGCCAGCTTCACCCCGGTGCACCCGGCAGCCGCAGCCACCAGCGGGGCGCACATCCATTTCAGCTTGTGGACCAGCGACGGCGAGCCCGCCACCGGGGGAGACGGCGAGCACGGCCTCTCGAAGACCGCCGCCGCGTTCGCCAGCGGCATCCTCGACCACGCCCCGGCCGTGCTGGCCTTTACCGCGCCCAGCGTCGTGTCCTACCACCGCCTCGGCCCAGGCCACTGGAGCGCGGACAGCCCGCGCCTCGCCACCCGGGACCGCGAGGCCCTACTCCGCATCCCCGGCCCGGCCGCCACGACGGGCGCCGCCGCCCACCCGCACCTAGAGTTCCGCGCCGCCGATTCCACCGCCAACCCCTGGCTCGCCCTGACCGCCCTGTTCCGCGCAGGCCTAGCCGGAGTAACCGGCGAAGGTTCCGTTCCGGCGGTGTCTGCCAAAGTGGCCTTCCCGCAGAGCCTCGACGAAGCCCTGTCAGCTCTGGAACGCGACCCGGTGCTGAGTACCTGGCTCCCCGCCGATCTGCTGCGCATCTACCTCTCCGTCAAGCTCGCGGAGCTAACCGACGCGGCCCAGCTATCACCCGACGACCTGTACGAGCGCTACGGCCATGCCTACTAGTGCCGGGATCGATCAGTTCTGGGGCCGGTAGCCGGGGGTCGGGTACAACCTCGACCAGTCCATCTGCGCCTTCTGTAGCCGTACCAGTTCATTGCTTGCCAGATGGTGAACTGGTCGGGCACCCAGATGCCGGACTGTCAATGGACATTGGGAACTGGCTCTGGCCGCTGAGCCGGAGGATCAGCGCTTGGTCAATGGGCAAGGCTTATCACAGTCTGTGGTTGTACTGATGCTGAACCGCAGTCCGTGAATGCTGCGCTGCCGTCGGCCATACGGGTTGTCCTACCACGGCGCGCGGACCCATGCGCGGACCTGGAGAATCGGTCATTGCAATTCCTCCCCCGTAAGACGCGCTCCTGACACCCCAAGTTGACGCTTGACCGCATCGCGTCACTGCTTCGCCCAACTACAGGCGGAATCATCTCTCGGCACGGTCCTGGTCGCGGAAGGCGCCTGGTGTCAGGTGTCCGTGCCTCGTGTGTCAGCGATGCGACGCAGAAGCATGCTCTCGTCCAACTCAACGGTCCCTTCCAGCTGCCAGGCCCGGCGGGCGAAGGTCAGGTCACCAGTGACCACTATGGGCAACTTGAGGCGGTACGCCTGGATGGCGAGGTCATGCTGTCGGCCGGTGAGTGTCAGGTGCACGTTCCTCCTGCGCCCGCTAACTTCGGCCGAGATGATGACCGCCGCCGCTCCGTCGCCACTTGGGACCTCATCGTCCCGTGACAGTGACACTACGGTTCCGATCAGGGTTTCGTGTCGGACCGGTTCCTCTCGTTGCAGGAGCTGCTCGTGGACGCGCTGGAGTCTTTCCAGGTGGGCATGGTGGAAGCTGACCGGCCGGGCGCCTACCGTCGGCCTAGACCCGGCTGCTGCCCAGTCGAAGGACAAGTCGACCGAGCTCAGGCCTTCTGGCTCAGTGATCTCCATCAGTGACTCGACGAGACCGGCACTCAGTCCCCACTTGGGCGGGTTGCTGAGAGCCGTGGGTGTCCTGCCATCCGCGAGGTTCCGGGCGTTCGTGATGCCTAGGGCGACGTTTTCCATGACTCTGCGGGGGAAGTGCTGAGCCTGCTGGTCCGCCGGCGGGTCTTCATCCGTCGACTGTGGGTCGGCGGGATTGTCGAGCTGCGTGACGACCGTGAACACGAAGCTGCCCCGCTGCGTGTGGCCGAGCCGTACGTCGTCTTCGAGGAACGTTGAGACCGTTGCTGGGAGGCGGCCGCCCCTGAATATCTGCCGGGGAGTTGCAGTGGTCAGCGCCGCCGCCCGGAGCATCTTGTAGATGGCGTCGATGGTGGTCTCAGCTTGGCGTAGCGGCAGCGAGCCGCCGCCGTGCTCTTGGACCAGCCGGACGAGGAATGTGTCGGAGTGCAGGGACAGGATCTCTCGCTCCAGCTGCACCGGTGACCAGCCGTTGATCAGGGCTAGGGCGCTGAGCGCATCGCGGAAATGCTGCCGGAAGTCGATGAAATGGGTGGCCAGCGGAAGCATGATCCTTGCCCGGTGGCGCCTGCGGACTTGGTCGTGAGCAGGGGACGCAGATGGTGCGGGAAGATTCCAGACCTCCCGCACGCCGGCATGCCGGGTTTCCAGGATCCAATCGCCAGACGCAGCAAGGTACTGGGACACTGCTGCGGGGGGAAGATTCTCGGCGACATCGCGGTAGTCAGCGTCAGGCGCAGTCATGTCAGCCCGATCCTTCGTCGCCCATGGTTTCCATGATGCGGCGCAGCTGGTGGACGTCAAACAGGTTAGTGAGCGGCAAGTGAACTGTCTTGCTGCCTGCGGTGGCGTCGATCTCCCCGAGGCGGGTAGCCGCCTGCCAGTACATGCGGCTCCGTGTGAGGAGTCTTTCCTGATCCTGCTCCAGCCAGATTTCCGGGTCGCCAGGGACGATCAGGACGCCCAGGTAGGCGGGAATGAACCGCTTCCTGCTCGTGAGCTTACGGAACGGTCGGCCCTCCCTTTTCCAGGCGATTCCCTTCGGGCGGACCACGCTGAGCTGAGACGTGCACTTGACCTGTAGCTCGAACTGCGGGCAGTAGTAGGTCTCGTACTCGGCGGAGGAGAAGATGGTGACATCAACACCGTCGTAGTCGGTGGAGTGGTTCTTGATGGAAAAGCCCGCGGCACTGGCGACCATGTGGACATAGCCGAGGCTGAACTGCTCTTTCATAGCCGACAGCGGCAAGCTCTCCGTCGGAGAGCCGTCTAATACTGGTGCCATCCCATCTCCTGACCAGGGCCGCTCGGCCCATGCCTGTCAGTCTGCTCCGGCCTGGGCCGGCTGAGAAGAGCCTGCTGCTTGTCCACGCTGTCGCTCTCGCCCAAAGAACGTTAGGGGAGTTGGCGCGAGTAGGATCGCCAAAAGGCAACAAGGCGGACACCTATGATCGCTAAATGTGGGGCGAGAGGACCGGGGACGCACTGATTCCGTCCCGACACATGCCCAAGGACGGATGTGGGCCGGGTGTGAGCACCCCTTCGGGCGCCGGGGGCCGCCAGTATTCCACTTCGGCGCTTCTTGATCTCACCCGGCGGCGGTCTGCAGGGCGGACACACTGGCAGCGAACACCTCTTCCAGTAGTTCTGCGAGCTGGGCATCGTTCAGGGCGCCAAAACTGATGAGGACAGCCAGCCTTTTCAGGCGCTTCATCGCGTCCCGCATGAGCTCCTGGGACTGGACTATCTCATTGGCAGTGACGGTACGGATGTGGGCTTCGCCGATGGCGCGCGCGAGGCGCGGGTAACCACCGAAGGTGGGGCGTTCGAAGAGGCTGACCACGTTGTCCTCGCCCAGCCCGGAACTTGTCCGGGCCCCGAGAACGTAGACCCTGGCCCAGAGCCTGCCGAAGACGTGACGGTTTGAGCTGCCGATCATCAGCTCCGAACCGATGAAACGGTCCCGATGCCGGTCGGGGTAGCGCCATGCGGCCACGTCAGGGAGCAGGACCGTGGCCAGGAACGACCACACCCCCCCAGCCGCGGCCTCAGCTGGAACGATCCCCATCCGCTCGTACAAGTGCACGGCCAGCTGCTGGTCGAACGCCGTGTGCCCGCCTCGCGGCACCCGCACTGGGTACCCGTGCCCGGCCGCTATGGCGACAACGTCGTTGCGCAGCTGGCGAAGCTCCTCCTCGGTGACCCGCGTCGGGATAGTCGGGTGCCACTCCTGTCGCGGGTGTGAGGTGTCGGCGATTCGGGCCAGCTGCTCGGGAGACAGTTCCCGCTGTTCGTACAAGCGGGATTCCGCGACATCTCGCGGAAGCCTCGGATAGGTGATCGGCCCGCTCACGCCGGTGCCATCCATGCGCCGGCGAGCAGTTCCGCGTCAACCTCAGCTGGATTCATGTTGTAGTCGTTCCGCAGCTGGGTGACGTCCCGGTGTGGCAGGTAGATCCGGAGCAGGGTTACAAGGACGTCGCCGAGCGTGCCCCGGCCGTAGTCCGCGCGGTCGTCGAACACCTCGTCGCGAAGCGCAGTGACCAGCAACTGCCGGGCAGTCTCGTAACGGAGAAACCGCAGTATCTGATGGCTGCTGTCAGCGGCAGGATTGTCGAGCATGTTGCGAATGGCAGCGTTTGTGCTGTTCAGATACAACCGCAAGGCTTGGGTGATGCTCGCTTCGAGGTCGCTGCTGGAAACTTCCAGGTACCACATGCCCGCATCCCCGCCGGGGAGTCCCGCTGAGGAGAAGTCTGTGGCGGTGGTAGGGAACCGGCCACCGGAGCCCTCCAGGATGATCCGGTGCGTGTGCTGCCACAGCAGGCTTCCGGAGCGCCGGGGTGCGAGCTGTTCGGCCGCGAGGTCCGGTTCGAGCAGGACGATGCGGGCTTCGATGGTCACGGCGCCGCCCAGATCCGCGCCCGGCAGGAGGGCGGTCAGGGTGTTCTGGCCATTGACTACGTCGACCACGGTGCCACTGGCCCTTACGTTGGTCCTCTCTGACCGCCAGCCGAGCATCGCCCCGATCCGGGCACCGGCCGTCAGGCCGCAGTCCTTGACCAATTCTTCACGGTCTACTTCAAGGTCCCACTCCACGGTGAGATCGGTCAGGTAGTGCCAGTCCGGCACCGACAAGTCCGTGGTGGCCCGGTCACCGGAACGGATCTCCGGCTGGGCACTGCGGATCCGTGCCGGATCCGGCCGCAGGTAGCCGAGGCTGATCGGGCTACTCATCCCGGCCCCACCACGGACAGGGCGATAGTGACCGCTGCGTCGGACGGCTGGGATACGACGGCCGACCACCGGGATTCACCGTCCTGGGTGACGACCAGATCCTGTCCGGGCCGGACACTGCCGGTAGCCCGGTCATACCATCCCAGCAGCTCGGGCACCTCCGCTCCCGCCGGTGGCTCAGTTTCCCGCCCGCCGTCAACGAACACCTCAGGTCGTGCTGTGATCTTCACCTCTGCGTGGCCGGGGGGCTTGTTCACAATAAAGGGGAATTCGACTGCCCTACGTCCTCCGGTGACATGCAGGCGAGGCTGCCCTTCATAGCGGATACCCGGGCGCTGGCCAGCTGGTCGTCCGCGTGCCATTCCCGTGCCCTCTGCTGAGCCGTTCGTGGATGACCCTGTCCCGGCCGGGAGAGCCTGCACCGCCGCCGGGGCCGCCGTCACTAGGGGGATGGTTGAGGGCGTCGGTGACCAGGGCACGCGGATATCACCGCCCGCATGCTGACCGTCGAGCAGTCCTCCGAGGGAGGACGCCACCGTGACCACGCCGGGCTCTTCGCGGGCGCTCGGCGAAGGGCCCGTGGCTGGACGCGGCTTGAGGATGTCAGCGATCTGTCTCAGCACCCGGCGGACCGGATCGAAATGCTTACCTTTCGTCGGGATCCACGCGTCATGGGCCGGCGGCTCGGCTTCAGCGAAATCGTGGTCCAGCGCCGGATCGGCGAGAAACACTCCCGAGGTGGATTGGCCGGACGGATGCCGCGGTACGTCGACGTAGGAGACCACAAAGTGGGGGGACCGTATCAGGGCGACCTCTGAACGGGCATCTGCGCCCAGGGCCGACGCCGCTATGGAGCCGTGGTGGCGCCAAGCGAACGGGCCGAGCTGGCAAACGGGCCTCTGCGAGCGCAGCATGCGGAGACTCCACGGCCAGTCATCGCCTTCAGAGATGGTTCCATCCAGAAGCTGCTGGCAGCGAATATAGGCCTCTGCGAATACGCGGAGCCGTGGGTCTGTCGCCGGGTCAGGAAGATGCTGGGGTGCCCCGTCGAGGGTCAACACCAGGTCGATCGTGGGTCTGGCGTTGTGTACTGCGATCATGTGGGGCCACGCGTATTCAGCCGCCGCGTCAGCGGTCGCTGTGACGATCCCGGCGAGATCCGCTGGGCTGTCGTCTCCTGGTGTCCTGGGGGCGATCACCATTACCGCGGTTCCGGTCGGCCCGGTGACGAGGCTGCGCAGCCCCAGCATGGCGGCGGCATCATCGGCGTCCGCTCCCCGGACGGGCTCAGCTATGCCGTCCCTGGTAACTCCCCACCAGTGTCGTCCCGTGTAGCGGACACCATGGTCCTGGTACTCATCGTTCCCGATGGCCATGGCGATGAGCCTGGATGCGTCCGGGCCCGGCAGCGCGGTACGGGTGTAGATCACGATCGTGGAGACGGCGCTCGCCTGGCACAGGACCGCCTTACCGAAACCGTAGGTGCCGCCCGCGAAACCTTTGGAAGCGCGCCGCCCGGTGTCCCGGATCAGATCGACGAAGTCCGTGCGCCCGCCAGGAACCGACGCGGGATCCATGTCCGCGCGGGTGGGCCCCGAAAGTCCCCGGGTTCCGCTGTCACCGACCACCAGCAGCGGGAGCGGATCGCTGGCAAGGATGGCCCGGATTCCCAGCTGCAGCGGCGGATTGGTGAGGACGGCGTCACGCAGGAACGCGCGCTGGGCCAACGAGGCATGCCAGGCATGGACGCCGAAGGAGATCGGCCCGTCCGGGGAGATCCTGGCGTCCCAGCTGTTCTGTATCGTCTCGCGCAGGAACAGTTCCCAGAATCTGAGCCTGTGGGGGCCAAGGGCGCGATGTGCCGCGCGGGCGCCCACGCCGCCAGTGGACGGGAAACGTTCAGAGTGCCTGGTCAGCCGAATCAAGGCTAGATCCTGTCAGAAGGTGGTCCAGTGCCGGCTGGATCGAGTCAAGCTGACCCGGTATGGCGGCGCTGTCAGTGACGTCGATGGTGTACATGACGCGGAAGACCCGTTCAGCCAGGCCGGGATCGGCCAGTGCAGCTGGTACGAGTCTCGGGAATCCTGGAGTGGTCACACGGAAGGTCCTGCTGGAAAGGACGCTGAACCGCATGTGGCGGTAGGCCTGCGCGTCGCTGTCCAGGTACCCGACCGCCGCGAGTCCTCCCATCAGCCCGGCCCGGTCCACGCCTGCCGACAGCAGCCGCGACACAACGTCCGGGACGCTGTCCCCTCCGGTGGGAACGGTTTCCAGCTGCTCCACGTGGAGGTAAATGTCCTCCAGCGGGGCTTGGTCGAGCTGATGCAGGCCATGGATCACGACCATGACCCTGTCGCGGCCAGTGGTTGCTTTGACCTCGACTGCCGCCCGTGCGCCCGTGAAGTCCGCCCGGGCCTTGTCCGGGCCGGTCCACGTTCGGACAGCGCGCGACGGTGACCGGTCCGCGATCTGTTCCAGAACATGTAGTTCCGCGAGCAGGGCAGCGAGCGCCCGTGAGCCCAGAAGCGCGCCTCGTACTGGATTGAACAGCTCGCGCCAGCGTTCCAGTACAGACGAGCACACCGCCGCCGGCGGAGCGTGCTCTGCCGAGAGACGCTCGAGAAGGTCGTCAGAAAACACCGCGAACAGATCGCGCAGCTGGACCATTTCGCAGCTCACATCCAGGTAACGACCCGCGCGGTTCCTGTCCACGAGCTCCCGGCCGCTCAGGCTGACCCCGCAGCTGTTCCGGTCCTCGATCGCCTCCTGGCCGTCAGTTAGCGGTATGAGCAGATGGCGTCGCCCTAGCCGGTCGACAGCGTGCCGTACGGAACCCCCGGCAACGCTCACATCACTGTCGCGGATTCGTAGTTCCTGCTGAACCGGACCGTTCTCGATGACGCTGTAAGCCTGCTCCGATGGCCCGTTCATGGCTTGCGGTCAGATTCCTCGCTGGTCACCAGCGGCTTCCGCTTCCTGCACGAGGCCTACCTCTTCATCTGCACGGTCGAGTTCCTCGATGTCCGGCTCATCGCTGTCGAGCACGATGCCGCTCATGTCCGCAGATACGTACTGGTACGGCGTGTTGGACTTGTCATCAGGGAAGAACAGGCAGGCGCCGATGACGTCGTCGGCGGCATCAAGGGGCAGGCGGGGCTTGTACCCCGCGGCCTTTCCGGTGCGGCCGGGCCGGGGCTGTGAATCCCGCGAAATCGGGTAGATAGCCAGCAGCCCGACACGGTCGAAGTAGTCATGCCGCAAGGTGGCGTACGCTTCGTCCGTATCGGCCCCGGCTTGGCGGATGATCTCTGCTCTGGGCAAGTCAACGTCGGCGGCCCGGTCGATGCGGGACACGAGCGCCTTGATGTTCGCGTACGGTACGCCGGGCATCGCCAGCCGGGTGCGCGTGATCAGGTTCACCTCGTGGTCACCGATGACCCGGGTCCCGCTCCCGGCGCTGCGGTCGGAGATCACCGCGATATTCCAGGCCAGTAGCGAGTTGTACTTATTCTGCTGCTCGATGTACCCGCAGAGCAGATCTGGCTTCAGCCTTTCGGCTCGCTCGTGGAAGTGGTACGTGCGGAGAAACGCAGTCACCACGTGGACAGGCACGTTCCGGAAGACGATACCGCCCAGCGCTCCGTTCTCCGCGGCAGCCCCGGCCGTCTCCGCGTCACGGAACAGTTGGGCGGTCGCTTCGATGTTGTTCCGGAGCCACTCGGGGTCGGTCTGGTTGAACAGGATGGTCTGCTCCCGCTGGCCCCCGTAGCTGATGTCCGCCACCACGCCGTCACGCATCTTCGCGGCTGCCGTCACCACCATCGCCGGGTGAGTCCGGATCTTGACCGGGAGCTGCTCGGGTGTGAGCCCTTCGGCTTCGTACCGGGCGATCTGCTGGCGGATCTCTGCCTCGACGGTGGCTAGGTCGAAGAACCATCCCTCGAGATCAGCAGTCATCCAGATCCGGACCAGGTCGCCGTAACCGGGACGGTAGCCGAACCAGCGGCCCATCTGCAGAAGGGTGTCGTAGGCGTTGGCGGATCGCACGAAGTAGCTGCACACCAGGCCCTCGAGGGTCAGGCCTCGGGAGAGGGTGTTGCCGCCAATCGCGACGATGGTCTGCGGATCGACGGGTGGATAGGTTAGCCGCTCTGTCGACTGGTAGTTGTCGACAACTATCCGGAGGCTGCTGAGCACCTCGCTGAGATGGGAGCTGACCTCCTCCCACGGAACGTCTGTCAGCTGGAACACCGCCGCGGGCATGCGGGCCGTTTCACCCCTCCACTGCGCCTCGAGTTCGCCCAGGATGGTCTCGTCGCCGGTGCTGACAGCCAGGGCAATACCGTCCACGTACGGCTGTATGCACTGTTGCAGTCCACTGTGAGCCGCAGTGAGCATGGACGTGTGCACGAGCATCGTTGAGTGGCTTGCCCGGCCATCCCGGGCACGTCGCGCCGAGGTGGCCAGCACGAACCAGCGCAGGGCCTCGGCCAGGCTGGGAGGTACTGAGGGGGCCCATGTAGCGACTGCGTTACGCGAGGCTGGCCGGACCGCTGCAACGTCGGTGTCGGACACTGACCGTACTAGGTCCAGGCCGTCATCGGCGAAGTCGTCCGTCGCATCCAGGGGTGCCCTGCCGAAGATCTTCTCCGCCCCGAAGTAGTCGTCCGGGGGCTTGAGATCGGCGATGAAGTTACGGGGATAGAGATCCTCATAGTTGCTCGGATTGATCAGGAGATTAGCGAACGGCGTCGCCGTGTACGCGACATAGCCGACCTTCGGCTGGGCCAGGATCCGGCGGATGAGCGCATTGATCCTGGAACTCCGGGCCTGCTGGCCGACGTTGATAGTAGCTTGGTCCGCTTCGTCATCAATGAGCAGGATCGGGCAGCTTCTCAGGATGGGCTCACCGGCGCCCTCAAGAAATGTGGCCAGACGGCGCAGGCGGTACGGATTCTTTTTCACCACCGCCACTATGCGGGACCCATCGTCGCGGAGCATGTTCGGGGCGTAGAAGGCGCTGTAGACGAAGTCCTGGTCAGGCTCGGTGAGCCACCGCCAGCGTTCACGCTCTCTGGCGTCAGCGCCGACTAGGACCTGATCCAATCGCTCCTGTGTCTGGCTTCGCAGGGCGTCGGTTATCCCGGACAGGACGATGAACAAGCGGTACCCGGCGTCGGCGGCCTTGGCGATCACTGACATGAAGCTGGTGGTCTTGCCGCTCTGTACGTGGCCGAGGACCAGCCCGCGGGTTTTGATCTCTTCAGCGCCGGGCCGGGTGAGAAGCGAGACTATCCGGTTGGAGCGGTTGTCTACCGACGCCAAGGCGCTGTCGTCGAGGCGGAGCCTGGACCTAAAGGCTGGCCAGTAGATGTCACCGGGCTGAGGCCCTGCGTACCATCCGCCGGTGCGCAGTTCGTTGTCCAGCAGTGCGCCCGGGTCGCGGACCTCGCGGATCCGCCCGACACGTTCACCGTAGACGCGAAGGGCTTGCCTGATCTGCTCGTCAGGCAAGCCGTATCTGGCCAGGCGTGCCGCCGCACGCTCCTCGCTGTCGCCGCCATAGACGAAACGCTCGATATCGTCGGCCAGCTGGACGACCTCGGGATCGGTGGCATCCACTGGCACAGACCTCCCGCTATTTCTGTTCTGAGCCGATAGTCCCATGTACTACGTTCATCGCTTGGCGCCGGACCTCAAGATCCCAGGGAATCCTTCGCCCGTCTCCGGGATCTACAGCACCAGGTAACTGTCACTGTACGGAGAAAGGCTTCTCGGCAGAGCTATTCATATCAGACCACGGCTCACTCTGCGTGCTACGTCTCGGACATTACCGCCGTACCTCCGCAAACCTCTCCGAGTGGTGGAGTCCGACCTCCCACGGCGATTGCTGATCTCCTTGGATCCGCTAGGCACAGGTCCCCGCTCCCTGAGGGCTAGGCGCTGCGATGGTCATCGCCGGGCCCGGTTCTCTCTTCGTGGTCATACCGTGGCCATCGTCCGTGACAGTCACCTATGACGTTCGTCCTTCCTAGGGACACCGCATGGTTGGCCCTGCCGTTCGTGCTCTTGGGGCAGGGTCCGCAACGGCGGACCCGAGGGTGGAACCGAGTGATCTGAGCGATTCGAGCGCGCACGGGGCGCAGGTGTTGGTCAAGTATTTCAACGCTCGACCACGTCGCAGCCGGGCGCCCAGCTGCTGGCCTTTCCTCGGGGCTGGCACCTGCCAGCCCTATCAGATGGCTAGGCGCCGAACATCACGCCCGGTGCCAGGCCGAATTCCCTGCGGAACAGGAATCCCGCGGGCCCATGCCCGGCTGTCGCTCGCAGCCGGTCCCGGACGACCAGCCGCACGAAGTCCCTGTCGCACGTCCTAGAGCTGGGCGTAGTGTCGTCCGGTACCGCGCGTCGGTTTGACCGAGCCTTCCGTGCATGTTGCGGTGGCTGGGGTGACCGGGCATAGCTGCCGACCGAGGCGAGCGGGGACTGCGTTACGTCGGTGGCAGTCGTTACGCTGCCAGTGCGCTGAGAATGGGAGGCCGCATTGGGGGACGGGGCAGTGGCGAGCGGGCGGGGACACTATGGTGTCAAGCTCGTTCGGGGCCCGTTCGTACGGTTGGCCCCCCATGCTGAGATGTGCGCCGATGAAGAGGTGTTCCTCGCTTATGCGGCGCGGCTACGGGCACAGGGGGCCCGCTTGGCCGCTGATCTCTTCAGCGGCGGTGGGGGGCTGAGCCTGGGTTTGGAGGCGGCGGGCTACACGGTGGTGTTGTCCGCCGATCATGATGTAGAGGCGGTCGAGACCCACCGGCATCACTTCGGCGGGCTCGCACTGGACTGGGACCTGAGTGACGCTGCGCATGTGGCGGAGATCGCCCGCTTGGTTGCTGCCGCCGACGTGGAGCTCTTGGCCGGAGGCCCACCATGCCAGCCGTTCTCCAAGGCTGGCCGCAGCAAGATCCGTCATCGTGTCCGGCACGGTCTGCGTGATCCTCGTGACGAGCGCAAGGACCTTTGGCGATCGTTTCTGGAGGTCATCCGGCTCGCGCAGCCGCCTGCCGTGGTCATGGAGAATGTGCCGGACATGGCGCTGGATCGGGAGATGTTCATCCTCCGCACGATGGTGCACGAGCTGGAGAGCCTCGGATACACCATTGAGGAACGGCTTGTCGACACTTGGCGCTACGGGGTACCTCAGTTCCGGCAGCGTCTGATCCTAGTCGCACTACGCGGACAGGTCGCGTTCCGTTGGCCTGAGGAGACGCCGGACAAAGTCACCGTGTGGAACGCCATCGGAGATCTGCCTGAGGTCGAGGGTGGGTGGCGGCCGGAAGGCGGCGCGGAAGGCTGGGCGGACTATCAGGGACCAGTGACCAGCTACCAACGGCGCATGCGCGAAGGCGTGACGGAGAAGGACGCTGCCAGGGTTTTCGACCACATCACCCGACCCGTGCGCGAGGACGACGAACGCGCGTTTCAGCTCATGGATGCCAAGACCCGATACTCCGATCTGCCCGCGGATATGCGGCGCTACCGAGACGACATCTTCGACGACAAGTACAAGAAACTGGACGAGAACGACCTATCGCGAACCATTACTGCGCATATCGCCAAGGATGGTTACTGGTACATCCACCCTAGGCAGAACCGCACCTTGACGGTCCGTGAGGCGGCACGGTTGCAGACGTTCCCGGATCGGTTCCGATTTGCCGGGCCGCCTTCTGCCGCGTTCCGGCAGATCGGCAACGCCGTCCCGCCTGTAGTTGGGGAGCAACTCGGCCATGCAATCCGCGCCAGCATGGATACCTACACTGCCGTCGACACCACGACCAGACAAATCGCCAAGCTGCTGGCTGTGTGGTACCGCTCACTAGAGGTACGTGCAGTTCCGTGGTTGACGGCACGCACCCGCTGGCAGGTCCTGTCCGGAGAGATTCTGCTCGAGCGTCTGATGATCTCCGAGACCCGGTCGTTGTGGCCGCTGGTCGCTCGCTGGGAAACTCCAGGCGCGACTCTGTCAGCGGAGGCCGAGCTGCGCGAGATCGGCAAATGGCTCGGCCGTACTGTGCGGGCAGAACGGATCTTGGAGGCGGCAAGGTACCTAACAGAGGCACCGGAAAGACTGGATGACGATGACGCCATCCGCCGTATCCCGGGCGTGAACGAGGCCGTCGCGGACCTGGCGGTCCTAGCCGTAGCCACGGGCAGCGACGATAGCTCGGAGGAACCGGTGCTCGCGGGGCGAGGAGTGCTACGAGCGGTGGCCAGGTTTACGGGCGAGGATGTCGACCGGCGAAACAGGCTCACTGACGGTCGGCTGGGCGTAGCACGGATGATCGGGTATGGCAACGACGCACGTGAGGCCCACCTTGGGCTGCTCGAACTGGCCGCCGCCGTTTGTCGGCCCGCCGCGCCAGCATGCGTCAAATGCCCACTCTCTGAGCTATGCCACAGTTCGGAGGCGAGCGCGCAGCGCGAATCGCTGCTTTTCTGAAGTGCGCAGTTACTTGTGCAGGCCGAGGGCCCGTGCGATATCGGGGGTCTGCGCCGTCAACGCTCCAATGATGCGCTTGAACGCCTCGTACTCACCGGCTTGCATTGCCGCTGCTCGCAGGGCGAGCCCTACCTCGTCGCGACCTGTTCCCATGGAGTCTGGTGCAGCCCACGGAGGCTTGCGGCCGGGCTCAGTGTCGTCGCTGCTCTCGGTGGGTCGACTGGAGTTCTTGCGGTAGGAGCTGTCAGCGTGACCGCACAGCTCGTTGATCGGCCGTTCGATCATCTGCCGCAGTTGAGGAGGGATGGTTACCCGCATCTTGGCCACGTTGATGTTGAACACCGAGTCCAGATCAGTATCGAAATCCAACGCCGCAC
>Ga0335074_10001215_pt1 | contig 35195 bp, 27 predicted proteins | sample Lox_Sample_23_FD_206715 | JGI IMG/M metagenome (GOLD analysis project Ga0335074, IMG submission 206715) | Soil microbial communities from Loxahatchee National Wildlife Refuge, Florida, United States - Lox_Sample_2.3 | ecosystem: Environmental > Terrestrial > Soil > Wetlands | place: USA... | reverse complement strand
CCCCAGACGAGTTCCGCAAAACCCTCGAAGGGAGAAGGGCCATGGCCCTTCTCCCTTCGCAAATCACAACCATCAACACAACGGAGAATCTCCAGTTATGAATGGTTGAGAAAAAGGGGGCAGGTCATCTTCAAAAGAGCGAAAATTCTCAATTCGTAATTTGCTGAGCTTCATAGGGGTGTGAGGTTGGCATCTGCATTATCCTTCTACATACAACGCGGTGCAATTAGTTTTCGGTGATGGTTGTAGGGTAGTATGGGGCCGGCAAATTGTTCCACGCATTTCCCCCTTTGTTCCACTGAAAACCCCGGTTATACTTGGTCGTGCCCGTCCGGTACGTCCAATCAAAACAATTCAGGAAGGTGAAGCAGAAATGTCCTCCAAGTACATTTTTGTGACAGGTGGAGTTGTATCCAGTCTCGGAAAAGGCCTCGCCGCGGCCTCGATCGGCTGTTTGCTGGAGAGCCGCGGGTTGCGGATCAACCTGATGAAGTTCGATCCCTACCTGAATGTCGATCCGGGGACCATGTCGCCGTTCCAGCACGGCGAGGTGTTTGTGACCGACGACGGCGCGGAGACCGACCTCGACCTTGGCCACTATGAGCGGTTCACGCACGCGCATCTCTCGCGCGACAACAACCTGACCACGGGCCGCATCTACGAGCAGATCATCACAAAAGAGCGGCGCGGGGACTACCTGGGCAAGACCGTCCAGGTGATTCCGCACGTGACGAACGAGATCAAGAACGCGATGCGAAAGGTCGCGGCCACAAATGATGTAACTATCGTCGAAATCGGCGGGACGGTCGGCGATATCGAGTCGCTGCCCTTTCTGGAAGCGATCCGGCAGATGCGGCAGGAGCTGGGGCGCGACAACACTGTGTTTGTGCATGTGACACTGGTTCCGTGGATCAGCGCCGCGCAGGAGCTGAAGACCAAACCCACGCAACACTCGGTCAAGGAACTGCTGTCGATTGGAATTCAGCCGGACATATTGCTGTGCCGCACGGACAGGTTCCTCTCGCGCGAGCTGAAGAGCAAGATTGCGCTGTTCTGCAACCTCGAAGAGCAAGCGGTGATTACAGCGAAGGATGTGGATTCGGTCTATGAGGTTCCGCTGACGTTTGCGCACGAGGGTGTGGACGCGCTGGCGCTGCGCTACCTGCGGATTGAGACGAAGGCTCCGGACCTGAGCCGCTGGAAAGAGATTGTGCGGCGTTCCTACAATCCGGCGGACGAGGTTTCCATCGGGATTGTGGGCAAGTACGTGGAGTATGAGGACAGCTACAAGTCCTTAAAAGAGGCCCTTGTGCATGGCGCGCTCGCGCACAACCTGAAACTGAAAGTCACCTGGGTTGAGGCCGAAGGACTGGAAACAGGCGACTACGAAAACCAGCTCGCGGGGTTCGACGGGATTCTGGTGCCCGGCGGGTTCGGCAAGCGCGGCATTGAAGGCATGCTGAACGCGATCAAATATGCGCGGGAAAAGCAGGTTCCTTACTTCGGAATATGTTTAGGCATGCAAACCGCTTGCATTGAGTTTGCGCGGAACGTGTGCGGGCTGGCGGATGCGAATTCGAGCGAGTTCGACCCGGCGACGGCACACCGCGTGATCTACAAGCTGCGCGAGCTAACGGGCGTGGAAGAGATGGGCGGAACGATGCGCCTGGGCGCTTGGACGTGTGTGCTGCAGCCGGGGTCGCTTGCGCAGAAGGCTTACGGAACGTCGGAGATCAGCGAGCGGCACCGGCACCGGTATGAGTTCAACCGCGAGTATGAGGCGCTGCTGACGGGCGCAGGGCTGCGGATTACCGGGACCACTCCGGATGCGACCTACGTTGAGATTGTCGAGATCCCGGAGCATCCGTATTTTCTGGGGTGCCAGTTCCATCCCGAGTTCAAGTCGAAGCCGCTCGAGCCGCATCCACTCTTCAGCGGGTTTGTGCAGGCGAGCTACGCGAACCGGCAGAAGACAAAGAGCGTGGCGAGCGTGGCTGGATTTGAAGTGGCAAAGAGATAGGATTTTTTGTATTAAGAGGCCGCCTGTTTGGGCGGCCTTTTTGTTTGCCTACAAATGAGTAGCGTCTATTTCGCAGCGGCGTGGATGGCCAAAAGTGTTTCAAGCAGCGGGCGGAGGTTCTTGAGGTTGAGGGCATTGGCTCCGTCGGACTTGGCTTCCGCCGGGTTGTCGTGGACTTCGAGGAAGACGCCGTCGACCCCGGCAGCAACTGCGGCGCGGGCGAGCAGCGGGATGAATTCGGGCTGGCCGCCGGAGACCCCATTGGCGGCGGAAGGGGTTTGGACGGAGTGGGTTCCGTCGAAGACGACGGGCGCAAGAGCCCGCATGACGGGGAGCGAGCGCATGTCAACAACGAGGTTGTTGTAGCCGAAGGTGGCGCCGCGTTCGGTGAGGAAGACGCGGGAGTTGCCGCTCTGGGTGATTTTTTCGACGGCGTGGCGCATGTCCCAGGGAGCGACGAACTGGCCCTTTTTAACGTTGACGGCGCGGCCTGTCTTTGCAGCGGCGACGAGCAGGTCGGTCTGGCGGCAGAGGAAGGCGGGAATCTGAAGGACGTCGACCCCTTCGGCGGCGATGGCGCAGTGGGCGGGCTCGTGCACGTCGGTGAGGACGGGGAGCCCAGTGGATTCGGCGAGGCGGCGGAGAATGGCGACGCCTTCCACGAGTCCTGGGCCTCGGAAGCTGGAGAGCGAGGTGCGGTTGGCCTTGTCGTAGGAAGCCTTGAAGATGTAGGGAACGCCGAGGTCGGAGGTGATGCGCTGGATGGCGTCGGCCATTTTGCGGACGTGGGACTCGCTCTCAATGACGCAGGGTCCTGCGATGAGGAAGAGGCGGCCGGCGCCAACGTGGACGGGGCCGATTTCGAATTCGTGGCTCACGTATTTATTGAAGCACAGCGGTCAGCGAAAAAGCGGCCAATGGGTAAAGCGCGGCGGGGTGGCCGCGCCTTGGTTTAGCGGTCGCCGGGGGTGAGGGAGTTGGCGCGGAGGCGGTAGTCGACGAGCAGGCCGGCTCCGATCGTGAGGGGGATGAGTCCGGCAGCGGCGGCGGCGAGGACGTCGTGCTCTTGAAGAATCCAGGCGAGCGCGAAGGAGAAGAGAATGAGGCCGATACCAACAAAGGCGCAGACGATGCCTCCGGTGCGGATGCCCTGGGCAACCCGGAGGCGGGATTCTACCCCGGAGAATGGGTCGGCTACAGGCTCAGGAGGCAGAGGAAGGCCCTTGGCGATATAGGTCATGCGTTCTTCGCTTTTGAGTTTATTGGAGTGGTAGCGGAAGAACTGGCTTGCAACAACGATGCCGAGGATCATGGCGCAGCCGGCAACCGGAACGATAAACGGTGAGTTGAACGAGTCCATGGAGGATTCCTTTCAAAATTCGCCAGCCTTAGACCGCGGCGGAGCGGGAAAGTTTCATGCGCGGGAGTGAAACTTTTGGCGCAGACTTAAGTCTGAGATGGTTCTATGGGTGCGCCTGTCCAGTTCGAAGAGGTCGTGCGGGAGCATCAGGAGTTTGTGTTCCGGACGCTGGCGCGGCTGACGGGCGCTGGAGAGCATGTGGAGGACCTGGCGCAGGAGGTGTTTCTGCGGCTGTATCGCGGACTGGAGGGGTTTCGCGGGGATGCGAAGCTGACAACATGGCTGTACCGCATCACGCTGAACGTGGCACAGGACGAGTGGAAGCAGCGCAGGAAAGAACAGGTGGCGACTTCGTTCGATGATCCGGAAGCGGGATGGGCGGAGCGCGTAGCGGGCCATGCGGAAGACGCCGAGCAGATGCTGGGCCGGAAGCAGACGATGGCGGCGGTGAATGCCGCGCTGGGCGAGTTGAGCGAAGTTGAACGGGCCGCGCTGGTGATGTTCCATCAGGAAGAATGCACGTATGAGCAGATTGCTGTTGTGCTGAAGCTTCCGTTGAATACGGTGCGGACGCACTTGCATCGAGGACGTCAGAAGCTGAAAGAGAGATTGAAGCAGCAGCAGCTTGGCGAAAGGAGGCGCGTATGCACGGCGACATAAATTGCGAGGCAGTGCAGCAGGCAATGCGGCATGGGCGCGCATTGACTGCGGAAGAGCAGGCGCATGTGGACGGCTGTGGCGCATGCCTGAGCTCATCTACTGACGCGTGGCTGGATGCGGCGGTAGTGGCGGCGCTGGAGACGAAGCCAGAAGTGCGGGTTCCAGAGGGGTTTGCGGCGAAGGTAGTGGCAGGATTGCCGGAGACGAGCGGCGCGACGCGGCGCCGCGAGCGCAGGAGCTATGAGGCGCAGTGGGGGCTGTGGACAGCGGCAGCGCTAGTGGCTGTGGGACTGTTCGCGGCGGCTGTGACAGTCCCGGCGGCGCTGCATACGCAGACGGGAATGATCTTTGAAGGTTTGGTGGCGGCGGAAATTGCGGGGATTGCACTGTGGCTGAGCATTGGCCGCGTGCGTCCTTAAGAGATTTTGCTTGGGAACTTTTGAGAGCAAAGAGGCGTAAAGCTTCTGTAGATTGCGCTTTGAGGTGGTGCGATGCGATTGCAGATGCAGCGGGTTGTGACGGGTTTGCTTGCTGGAGTGATGCTGAGTGGAACCGTGGTGCTGGCGCAGAGTTCGGGCGGGAAGGACGAAGGGCTGAATCTCGAGCTGCATGCGAATGGGCGTGCGTCGGCAGCAGAGATCGGACTGCCGATGTATCCAGGGGCAACGTTATATCAGAACCCCAAGAACAAGGACAGTGATTCTCAGGCGGACCTGGGGTTCACATTCGGAGACTTCCACATGGAAGTGATTGCGGTGAGCTATGTGACCCATGATCCGGCGGCGAAGGTGCTGAAGTTCTATCGGAAGCCGCTGTCGCGTTACGGGCAAGTGCTGGAGTGTGACCACGGCAAGCCGGTGGGCAAGCTGACGGTGACGAACACGGGGCTGACGTGCTCGGACGAGCATGGAGGGCACGTGCAGGTGAACGGCAGCCCGAATTCGGGCGACGATGTTGAGTTGCGCGCCGGGTGGCCGCATAAGTTCCGGGTGGTGGGCATTGATGCGTCGCACGCAGGCGAGACGCGGTTCGGACTGGTGTATCTCGAGCTGCCCAGGGACAAAGACAACAGTAAAGCAGAATAACGGGCCAGCCTGATCGGCATGGCGCAGCGGGAGATGAAGTTTTGCGCAAGGGTCTTGACGGCTCCTGTGGCGATGCCACATATTGAAGATGTGCATATGTGGCGACCGCACAGGAGGGAGCATGCCGGACTCGAAATTAGATCTCTTACAGGGAACGCTGGACCTCATGGTGCTGCAGACGCTGGCGGCAATCGGAACGCAGCACGGATATGGCATTGCGAGGCGCATTGAGCAGGTGAGCGGCAACGAAGTGCTGCTGAATCAGGGGACGATTTATGCGTCGCTGGTACGGCTGGTGCAGCGCGGGTGGATTGCGTCGGAGTGGGGCGTCTCTGACAACAACCGCAAGGCAAAGTTCTACACGATCACCAAGCGCGGACGGAAGCAACTGGCCGAGGACACGGCGTACTGGGAGCGGCTGACGGCGGTGATGGGCCGGCTGATGGCGATGCCGCAGGAAGGCGGTGAGTGATGTTGGACTTTCTGCAGCAGGGATGGAACCGCGTGCGCGCTTTCTTCGGCAAAGACGCCATGGACAGCGATCTGGATGAAGAGATGCAGGCACATCTGGAGCTGGCGGTCGATGAGAATATGCGCGCCGGCATGACGCAGGAAGAGGCGCGGCGGCAGGCATTGGTCAAGTTTGGCGGCGTGCAGCAGGCACGCGAACGGCATCGCGCGGCACGCGGTCTTCCCTTCCTCGATGTGCTGCTGCAGGACTTGCGCTATACATTTCGTACTCTGCGGCGTGATGCGGGATTCACCGTGATTGCGGTGTTGATTCTGGGGCTGGGAATTGGCGCGAACGTGGCGATCTTCAGCGTAGTTGACACGATTCTGCTGCGGCCGCTGCCCTTTCAGAATCCGCAACGGCTGGTGCGGATTGTGGATTTGACGGGCAAAAGCGGCGAGTCGAGCATGACCTATTCGGTGGATGCATACGACCAGCTGCGCGCGCAGAACCATTCGTATCAGGATGTTGCGGGATACTTTGCCTTCTCGACCGCAGACAACATGAACCTGACGGGGCGCGGGGTTCCGCGGCCGATTACGGGGATCATGGTCACGGGAAATTTCTTCCAGACGCTGGGTGTGCGGCCGATGCTGGGGAGGCTGTTCACCAAAGATGAGCTGAGACTGAACGGGCCGAATGCGGTGCTGCTGGAGTATTCGTTCTGGAAGCAGCACTATGGCGGCGACCCAGGCATTGTGGGCAAGTCAATTGAGATTGATAAGCAGCCGACGAGGGTAATTGGGGTTCTGCCGGAGAGCTTCGACTTTGGCGCTGTGTTCGCGCCGGGGTCTAAGGTGGATGTGATCGCTCCGGTGATCGAAGACCAGATGCGCGACTGGGGCAACACCCTGGCGCTGATCGGGCGGCTGAAGCCGGGTGTGACGATAGCGGAGGCGCAGAATGAGGCAGACACGCTGTTTCCGAAGCTGCTCTTCAATGCGAAGCATCCGGAGTGGGGCAGCGGCTACAAAGCCAACATCATCACGCTGAAGGATTATGTGGCCGGCAAGCTGCGGCGGTCGCTGATTGTGCTGTGGTCGGCGGTGGGGCTGATTCTGCTGATTGTGTGCGTCAACCTGTCGAACCTGCTGCTGGCGAGGGCGGCGGCGCGCAGCAAGGAGTTTGCAATGCGGACGGCGCTGGGCGCGGGGCGCATGCGGCTGGTGCGGCAACTGCTGACGGAGAGCCTGGTGTTGTCGATGGCGGGCGCGGTACTGGGGCTGGGAGTTGCGTTCGCAGTGGTCGGGTACATGGCGCACCAGGGATCCATTGCATTGCCGCTGCTGAGCACGGTGCGCGTGGATGGGACGGCGCTGGGATGGACCTTGCTGGTGGCGCTGGCGGCGGCAGTACTGTTCGGGCTGGCTCCGGGACTGAAGATGTCGGGAGGCAACCTGCAGGATGCGCTGAAGGACAGCGGGCCGGGCATGAGCGACGGCAGGAAGCATGAGCGGATGCGGGCGGCGCTGGTGATATCTGAGGTTGCGCTGGCGTGCGTGCTGCTCATTGGCGCGGGGCTGCTGCTGCGGAGCTTCCTGCGGGTTCTGGATGTGGACCTGGGATTCACACCTGACCATGCCGCTGCGATCAAGATCGATTACAACGCACCCAAGCTGGCGGATGTTGGGCCAGCCTTTCAGGAGATTTTGCAAAAGATAGATGCACTGCCGGGGGTGGAAGCGGCGGGGATATCCGACAGCCTGCCGTTGAGCTGGAACCGAAGCTGGGGGCTGTCGCCGAAGGGCCAGGACCGGCGGAAATTCCAGCAGGGTAGCTTTGTGTACATGGTGTCTCCGGGGTATCTGAATGCAATTGGCCTGCGGCTGATTGAGGGCCGTGACTTTGCCTGGAGCGATGTCGACGGCCAGCAGCCGGTGGTGATTCTGAACCAGGAGGTGGCGCGGCAGTTCTGGCTGGGCGAGGACCCGATTGGGCGGATGGTTCAGGTGAACGACAAGGAAGCGCGCGTGATCGGCGTGGTCGACAATGTCCGGCAGAGCGGCGCGGAGAAGAAGATCGGCTGGCAGATGTATCTGCCGGCGATGCAGTGGTGGCCGGCGGGCGCGAACCTGGTGGTGCGGACGAAACTGCCTCCTGCGGCTCTGGCAGGCACGATCATGAAGACGCTGCGGTCGATCGATCCGGCGCAGCCGGCGACGGAGTTTAAGCCGATCGAGTTGTTGGTGGACCATGCTGTTTCTCCGCGGAAGTTTTTTGCACTGCTGGTGTCAATCTTTGCCGAGTTCGGTCTGCTGCTGGCGACGCTGGGGATCTACGGTGTGATCTCGTACACGGTGACGCAGCAGACACAGGAGATCGGCATTCGCATTGCGCTGGGCGCGACGCAGGGGCACGTGCTGCGCGGCGTGCTGACCAAGACGATGCGACTGGCGATTGCCGGGATCGTGCTGGGTACCGTTGCGTCGCTGATTCTGGGGCAGTGGATTGCGGCATTGCTGTACGGGACGAGGCCGACCGATCCGGTGACGTTTGCTGCAACGATAGCGATCATGGCGGGTGTGGCGCTGATTGCGGGCTACATTCCGGCGCGGCGGGCATCGCGGATTGATCCGATGGTGGCGCTGCGAACGAACTGAGAAGGCGCAGCGAGGGACCGCGCAGGGGCTATCCGATCCTTTCCTTCCGGTAAAATGAGCGCACGATGGGCGCGGGCGGCACATTGCGCCGCGCGTCCATGCTCTTGTGGAGGATGACGGATGCTGAAGCGGGTGATTGCGTGCGACTTTGTTCCGGAGGGTCATGATGCCGGCCTGCTGGCGCTGCGGGTGATTGCCGGAGGCAGCCTGCTGCTGAAGCACGGCCTTGAAAAGGTGGAACACTTCGGAATGATGGCGGCGCACTTCCCTAACCCGCTCCATATTGGTGCGGTTCCCAGCCTGGCGTTCGCGATGATCGGCGACTTTGTATGCAGCATTCTGGTCGTTCTTGGCCTGGGAACGCGCTGGGCGGCGGCGTGGTCGTTTATCAACATCTTTGTGGCGTGGAAGTTTGTGCATCACTTCCTGTTCTTCGGGCGAGGAGCGGACCATGGCGAGCTGATCGTGCTGTATCTGGCGGCAATGCTGACGCTGGTGCTGGCCGGGCCGGGCAAGTACAGCGTGGACGCGGCGCTGAAGCGTGGCTGAGCGCAGATTGCCTGGTTTGGCATCCGGGGTGCCCCAAACGAAAAATCTATATTCGTGATTCTATTCGATTTATTGAAACTTGCGCTGTATGGCGCTCATTCCATGACGGTTAGGTGTATAACCGTGTAAATACAAGACTTAGGGTTGATGGCCGACAGCCAAGAGCCAATAGCCAATAGCCGACAGGGCATGGGGCAGGATTGGCATCATGAATTCCAAAAACGAAGAGGCGCAGCGGGTAGCTGCGCCTCTTTTTCTCTCTATATCCAGTGTAGCAGGTTGGGATGGTTCAGATGCATTTGCAAGCTGTTGCAAACAGGGTGGTTATACGGTTTTGCTCTTGACAGCATTTGGCGGCGAAGCGGGAGGTTTATGGGAGCTGTGGGTTGAAGGCGGCTCTTCCCATGTTCCTGCGAGACATGGTGCACCCGCACCCGTGATGTTTCAAGAGGTTGCCCATTCGATCGAGACCGGAGAAGCTGTTTGTGGTGGAAGATGAAGATGCTTCACGATGGAGAATCATAGATGAGAAAGCAGGCATACCGTGACGATGATTGCGGGCTTTAGATGTCAGGATGGGATCGTAGTTTGCGCGGACACTCAAGAGACTCTGGGTAGCGCGAAGAGAAACGTTCCGAAGCTAGAGTTCACGAAAGGCCCAACATGGAGCGCAGAGCAAAACGAAATGATCAATCACGATCTTGCTCTGGCATTGTGCGGGGCTGGACACGGCCCCTTCGTTGACAAAATAGCTAGTCGTGCGTGGGATGCACTCAGAGGTGTAGCTGATATTGTCGAAGCCTCGGAAGCCGTGGAGTCAATGATCAAAGAAACATATCAAGAATTCGGTCAGATTTACCAACCTGGATCGTTCCCTGAAGCCGAATTGATATATGGAATCACCATCGGTGGCCAGTGCAGATTGTTGCAAGCATGCGGCCCCTTAGTCCTTGAGAAGAGCTATGCGTCGAGCGGAATCGGAAATTACCTTGCAGATTTTCTGGCCGAACGGATGGGAGCAAACGGCGAGCATGGATGGCTAACTACTCGGCAGTGCGTTGCCGTTGCAGCCTACATCTTGTTTCAAGCCAAGGAGCACGTAGAGGGGTGTGGAGGGAATAGCCATATCGCTGTCCTGCGAGAGTCAGAATCTAGTGGCATGGTGGATTTTCAACTGGTGGAACACCTAACCGAATACCTAAAGCTCGCAGATGGGTTCACGGGGGAACTGCTACTCGATACAGCGGACTTTTCAATATCAGATTCTGTACTCGCCGAAAAGATTGAGTCTTCCATCGGGACTATGAAACACATCCGAACTGAGGAAATGAAGAAGTTGAAGGAAGATCGGGAGTTGAGCCGATTTCTATATGGGACGCTTGTCGGTGCGCCAAATGAGGTAGACGACGATCTTGGGCTTCCTAAGAGGGCACCTAAGCCTGAATCTGCACCACTCAAAGATTAGACTCTCGGCATATCTTTGAGGCATTTCTATCGCGCCGCCTACAACTGATTACATTTCACAAAAGCGGGTGCATAATCGCTCGGATTTGAGCCGCCCGGCGGGAGGCCCACATCTCAACCACGTTCACGATACCGAATGAGGGTGCCCCACGTCTCGCTGGCTCCGGGCGGAAGTTTATGAGAGCGATGGGTTGAAGGAGTCTCTTCCCACATCTCTTCGAGATGTGGGGCACCCCTAATATCGCCCTATCGTTCGCATCTGGGCCACCCGCCCGATAACAATGCCGCCGCAGCCGATTATTCCCAATTGCATGGTCATGGGGCTTTTCTCACCGAAATGCCGTAGTGCCCTTTAGCGCGTTACTGAGTTTTTGAGACTGTTTTGGCGTACGGCGTCGTCTAGCTTGCTCTCAATGCGCTTGAGGCGCTCCCGAAGCGAGAGCAGCAAGACGGTGATGATGGTGAAAGAGGCGCTGAAAAAGCTCAAATCCCCGTGGCTCATACGAACTGTCCTTTCACGAGACCTGTTATGCCTTTGGCATGAGACAGAAAACCCGCCTGGCGGGTGGCCCACATCTAAACCACGTTCAAGATACAGAATGAGGGTGCCCCACGTCTCGTAGAGACGTGGGTAATGGACCGGCACGATCCCGCCGCATCGCCGTCCAGGGAGATTCAATCTCGACCGTACCACTCTCTCCATTCAGATAGTGGCGAAAGCTGGACCATGGCCAATCCTCCGGCCTAGCAACCAGTCCGCGCCGCACGGGATTGTTGTGCATGTAGCGCAGCTTCTCGATTCGCTTCCGCGCCGTGTACACGTTGAAATCGTAATAGCGGGCTTGCCAGAATGGCCTCTCATGCTGCTGCACCGCCACGGAGACCTTGAGCGCCTGCAGAGCCTTTGCCAGAACCGCCTTGCGCGGTTCGCTGATCAGCAGATGAACGTGCTCGGGCATGACAACATATCCGCAGAGAAAGAAGTCGTAGCGCAGCCGCATGGCTTCCAGCGACCGCTCGAAGAGGTCTTTGGCGCTCGCGCGTCGAAGATGTGGTTGTCTACGGTAGCAACTGAAGGTGACAAAGTGCAGATCGCCTGTCTCTTGATATCGGATGAGCAGCTTCGGCATGGTGGCATCGTATCCCAGGTCTCTGCGAGACCTGGGGCACCCACTTCATATTTATGTGACGATCGTTTCCCATCCCACATCTCTTCGAGATGTGGGGCACCCGCGGACATCGCTATTTGCGGGTGCGGGCGATTTCGGGGGCTTCGTCGGGTTCGGCTGTGGTCGCTTCCGCTTCAAGATGGTATTTGGTGAGGCCGTCCTTGAGAAGGGCGAACGCTTCATCGGACGTGCTGGCGACCTGGAAGAGCTCGCGGTCGTTGGGTGAGATGGTTCCGCGGTCGACCAGCGCATCGAAGTTGATGATCTCGTTCCAGTAAGACGGCCCGTAGAGGACGACGGGCATTTTTTTGGCGAGCTTCTGGGTCTGCGCGAGGGTGAGGATCTCAAACATTTCGTCGAGCGTGCCGAAGCCTCCGGGAAAGACGACCAGCGCCTTGGCGAGATACGCGAACCAGTACTTGCGCATGAAGAAGTAGTGGAACTCGAAGTTGAGCGACGGGGTGATATAGCGGTTGGGGAACTGCTCAAAGGGCAGGCGGATGTTGAGCCCGATGGTTTTGCCTCCGGCCTCGTAGGCGCCGCGATTGGCGGCCTCCATAATGCCGGGGCCGCCGCCGGAGGTGACGACGAAACGATGGCGGCGGGACTTGAGCGTCTTTGCCCACTGCGTGAGGAGAAAGGCGAGGCGGCGCGCGTCCTCGTAATAGCGGGCCATTTCAACCGCGGCCTTGGCGCGGCGGATGCTGAGCTCGCTGGCGGTCCCCTGCTCGATCTGGTGCGAGCGGGCGGGCTGCTCATGCAGCGGGGCGCGCTGGACGGAGCCGGTGTTTTCGAGCAGCTCAAGTTCGTGATTGGCTTCATCGAGGGCGTGGAAGCGCGCGGAGCCGAAGAAGACGACGGTGTCGCGGATGTGCTCGCGGCGGAAGCGGGCAAGCGGCTCAGAGTACTCGGAGAGGATGCGGATAATGCGTCCGTCGGGGCTGTTGAGAAAGGGCGGATTTTCGTAGGCGAGCGGCGCGCTGGAGAGTGGTGCAGGGGGCTTGCGAGGCATAGGCAGCTAGTTTACTCGATGCCGGAAAAACATTCTGCCTGGATTATTCAGGGCCTGTTAGCGCTCGTTGTAGTGGATGGCGTCGTGGATTCCGATCCAGATGTTGAGGAGGCCGAGGCCGGAGACGACACCGCGCGCTGCTCCGGTGAGCGCGATGGAAGCAAGGTGCGGGAAGATGAGCAGGAGGCGGTTGTCGGTCCAGAAATGCGTCCAGGGCAGGGCGATGAGGAACAGGCCGAGATAGACGCGGACGACGACGCGCACGGAGAGCTCAAGGAACTGAAGCCAGAGCGGGACGCGCGGAGGAGTGGGTTGAGGCCCTTGAGCGGAGGGGCCGGGCTGTGCACCGGATTCAGCCGGAGGCGGGCCCGCGAGTGGATCCGAAGAGCGTGCTGGAGCCGGTGATCCCTGAGAAAACAAAGTAGGCTGCTGCGTCATGCGGTCACTTTGATTCTAACCGCAAGCAGGGCGGAGATGGACTGAACGCCGATATTGCGGCCATCGTTACGAGGCGAGCGAGGGCTTAGTGATGATGACCGCCGGAGTGATGACCTCCGCCGGAAGAGTGGTGACCACCGCCTCCGAAGGAATGGTGTCCGCCGCCGAAGGAGTGATGTCCGCCGCCAAAGCTGTGAGAGGCTTTGTAGTGCGGCGCCTTATAGTGAGGGGCTTTGTAGGATTCGTGTCCGAAGCCGGAGTTGTGGCTGCCGCCGAACATGTGGAAGCCTCCGCTGGAGTGGGATGATTTATTGGAACCGGCGAAGGCGTTGCCCCTGTAGTTATAGGAGCGCTGATCGTAGCCGCTGCGATTGAAGCTGGTTGAGGGGGCGCGCCAGGACTGGTTGCCGCGCGATCCAAAATAGCCGGAACGGTTGGCAAAGGGAGACCCGGTGCGTCCGCGATAGCCGGATTGATTGGCGTAGCGAAGGTTTGATCCGTAGGCCGGACGAGTGAAGTTCCCGCGAGTGAAGTTTCCTCGACTGAAGTTTCCGTAGGAGCGGCCGTAGTTGCTGTAGCTTGCTTGCCGTGCAAAGGGCGATTGCGCGCGGTTCGAGAAGCTGTTCCGGTAGCCGTAGCCTGCGCGGTTCTGGGCATATTGATTGGCGTATTGATTGCGGTAGCCGCGGTTATAGTTCTCGCGGTAGCGGTTGTTCCAGTTGTTGTAGCTGTTGTTGTAGCGTCCGTTGTATCCACCGCGGCCGTACCCTCCGCGATCGCGGTTCCAGCCATAGCCCGCATACAGACGATGGGGTGCAAAGCGGGCGCGCGGGCCTCCGTAGGGAAGGCCCCAGTCGGAGACATAGGGGCTGTTGCAGTAGTAGTCGGAGTGGTTGAAGAGAAGATGCTCGCCGAGCCAGTCGAGTCCCCAGCTGAGCAGGCCCCACGGGGTGTGGTCGAAGGCGGACAGAACGATGCCGAGCCCGTACTGAATGGCCGATGAGCCGAAGGACGAGTTGAAGAAGGAACCAATGGCTCCGAGCAGAGAGAAGCCGGGGTAGGGCGTGACGGGATCGCCGTAAACCGTCCACGGATTATACGAGGGGACGTAGACAACCTGCGGGTTGGCGGGCATGAGCTGAATGTTGCCCTGGTCGTAGCTGACGGATTCCTGCGGCGAACTTTGCAGATTGCCTGCGGCCTGCGCGCGCTGGCGCATGATCTGGATGGCCTGCAGGATGTCCTGCGGCTGATTGTAGTAGGCGTTGCCGAGCGCATAAGTCCACTGGATGTTCTGGTCCATTTCTGCAAGGACCTGCGGAAATGCGGTGAGGGCTTTCACGCTGGGGTCCCAGTTTTGCTGGTCGGCTCCATAAACAATATGCTCAGGAGCGGCGTTGCCCTGTGCCTGACGCCACTGATCGGCCTGCTGCACCTGCTGCGGGTAAGTGGATGCGGCGAGGACGAGCGCGACAATCGGGTCAGGATCAAGCGCGATGGGCGCGACGAGCTGCTCAAGCTGGTCGGGGCTCAGGCCTTGCTGCTGGTTGTATCCGGATGGAGCGTAGCCGGCTTGCGGCTGATTGTATCCGTACTGGGAAGCGCTGGGTTGCGGCGGGTATCCGTAGGTGCCGGACTGGGGAGCAGGCTCAGAATATTGTTGCGCGGGCGCATCCTGGTTGTAGGTTTCGTCCGGTGGCGGAGGCGGATACGACTGCTGTTGGGCAAAGAGCCTGGCGGAGGTGATGAACGCCAGAAGCAGAACCAAAATGAGCGCAGTGCTCCGGCGATAGGTGGACCTTGTGTCAGATATACGTTGGTAGCTGATTAGCTGCCGCAGATTGCCGCGAACGCACGCTGGGGCGTGATATTGCATAGTCCCTCTCCATGGCCCGGCAAAGGATTGAGCCCGGTGCAGTCTGGATTCAATGCCTGCCACAGACCTTACAGCGGCGTTGCTCAGGGGGATGCTCCGCCGTACTGCCCCGGCAGCGGCCATTGCGCAAGCGCGTGCCGATCCGCCGCCAGATGCGAACCATAGTATTGACCCAGGATCGCCGGGTTAGTTTTGTGAAATTTTGAGCTCAGCAAATGCAAGGACTTACAAGCGATTCGAGCGCGGCAGTGTCCGGAGATTTGCAGGTCAGCCAACGCGGCTTGGTTGAGGGGTTTTTGCAAACGGTAACTTTGATGCAGGATGAGGCAGTCTTACTGGAGTTTTGACGGAAGCAGTCTTACCCACTGGGCCTGGCTGATTCATCCGTTCGCGCACTATCGCCCGGTCGTTGCCAACTGAAATGTCGTAAATGCTATCGGGGGCATTCACCACTACGGTCCGCGGAGTATTGGCGTCCGGCGGGTTGTAGGTATAGGTGTAAGTCCTGTCGCCTGCGAAGGTCTGACTTATGAGCCTGCCATGGTTGTATGTGTTGCTCATAAGCAACCGGGGAGCTGTCCGGGCGTTAGGCGCCGCACTGAAAGTCAGGAGATGCTGCGCATCATCATAGGTATAAGTCAGAACTTCACCTGAGGGATAGGTCACGCTGGTAAGCTGCACATGCGTATCATAGCCATATCGTATGGTGTGGCCCTGGTTATCCGTAATCTCGATGATATTCTTCGCGGGCCCCGCATAGGTAAGGCTGATCCAACCCCTGCCCGGCGAGGTGAGCCGGGTAAGCCTGCGGAGATTGTCGCGCTCAAAGAGAATCTGCTGGCCTTGCGCGTTGCGAAGACCATTCTCAAGGCACAGCGCACGGTTATCGCAGGGGAGAAAAGACTCCACCAGGCCATCGAACCGAGTAAGGTCGAAGTGTTCGTGAGGGCCTGCGCTCCAACGCAGCTCGTAGGCGCGGCCTGAGTAGTACGTATCCACCCATTTGTCGCGGGCCAGGCTTGAAAAGAACCCCGCCTTTACGCGAACCAGGCTTCCAATCCCCCAGCCTGTACGCGCGACGTCGATGTTGTGCAAGTGGTCCTGAGACCAGAGGAAATCGTCATAGTTGTTGCTGCCGCTTATTCCAAAAGACACAGGACACTTCCACTGCTGGCCAATACTGCGCTGGAACTGAAGCGGGAGCGGTCCGGGCATATCGAACTCAGTGTGCTCACTGGAAATTGATCCCTCGCGAAGGTCGACGATGAACAACTCAGTCGATGTGCCGGGCAGTGGATCCTCGACATCCGCACAACTATGAATGACAGGCCCGGCCAGTGGCTGAATGCCCTTTGATGGCGAGTACAGGAAAAAGAGGCAGGGAAAGCCTACGCTCTGTCCCCAGGCTGTCCGGGCCGGATCAAGATCGGACGCAAAGATATCTTCCGCCGGTATGGAAGGGTCGAGCGGCTGGTGCAACACGCTGGTGGGATCGTCATTCACAGGCAGATGCCAGTAGAGGATGGCAACATACTTGAGCAGAATACGGCGAAGCTTTGCCTGGAGATGGCTGGCAATGAGATTGGCATCTGCTTTCTTAATGAGCGGAACGGAGTCCTGCAATCCTTGACTGGAGATGACGACAGTGCGATTGGGTGGGTCAGGCTCGGCAAATGTTGACGGCCAGTCGTGGTAGACGGGGTAGATATCAGCATCTGTAAACCCGATGAGGTACGCATCAGGATCGGCGATAAGGTTCGGATGCTCCTCTTCGAGGCGCTTGTAGACCAGCTCCGCAACATATTGCTTGCGGGACGCATTCCAATCGGCGGAATTAAGCGGCATCGGCGGCAGTACCCGCACATCCAGCGAGTACTTTGTATGCAGCCAATCAGCGAAGCTCTGGAGGTTATAAGGATCGTGATGAGGGCCGATCTGTATTAGATAAATCCGGCCTTGGCCTTTGAGTTCGCTGAGTTTTGCGACTGGGCCCTTATGATGCAGATAATGCCTGGGGCCTTGCTGCGAAAAGCGCACGCTCAAGGGCCGGACCGGCCGGTGAGAACGGAAATGCAGGTGAACAACGAGGCCGAGCACTACAAACAGAATTTCCGCTGCCGCAAGAATGAGCACTTTATAAACGCCCCTGGCATCGGTCTTGCGGGCAGCCTTCTGAGCTGGGTTTGCGACAGTCGCGCAATGTGGGCAAACGCCGTTGGACGTTAGAGACCCACATCGCGGGCAGAGCTCCGGCTGCATGCGAACCAACGTACAGCAATGGTCCCGGCGTGACAACAAAAACCTGCAGCCGAAGCCGGCTGATGCAGAAGTAAAGCACTATAGCTTTTTGAAACCGGCCCTTTACTTCTCCGCCTGCTCGCGGCGCCTGGGACGCTTGTTGGCCTGGAGGACCTTCTTACGCAGGCGGAGCGACTTCGGCGTGACTTCGACAAGTTCGTCGTCGGCGATGAACTCGATGGCCTGCTCAAGGTTGAGCAGGCGCGGCGGCGCGAGGCGCACAGCTTCGTCGGCAGTGGAGGCGCGCATGTTGGTGAGCTTCTTTTCGCGGACAACGTTGACGTCGAGGTCGTTGTCGCGGGAGTGCTCGCCGATAACCATGCCTTCGTAAACCTCGACTCCGGGCGGGACAAAGAGGATGCCGCGGTCTTCAAGTCCTTCGAGCGCGTAGGCGGTGGTGGCTCCGGGACGATCGGCCACCAGCGCGCCGGTGGGGCGCTGCGGAATCTCGCCCTGATAGGGCGTGTAGCCGTCGAAGAGCGAGTTCATGACGATAGTGCCGCGCGTTTCAGTCAGCAACTCGCTGCGCAGGCCGATGAGGCCGCGCGAGGGGACACGGAATTCGAGGCGAACACGGCCGTGACCGTGCATCTTGACCATTTCGCCCTTGCGGGGCCCAAGGCGCTCGATGACGGTGCCGACAAAGGTGTCGGGGATGTCGATGGTTAGGTGTTCGACCGGTTCCATGAGCTTGCCGTCGATGGTGCGGGTGACGATTTCAGGACGGCCTACCATGAGCTCGTAGTCTTCGCGGCGCATCATCTCAATAAGGATGGCAAGCTGGAGCTCGCCGCGGCCGAGGACCTTGAAGCTGTCGGGCGAGCCGGTTTCTTCGACGCGAATAGAGACATTCGTGAGCAGCTCCTTGTCCAGACGCTCGCGAAGGTTGCGTGAGGTGACGTACTTGCCTTCGCGCCCGGCCATGGGCGAGTTGTTGACGGAGAACTGCATGGCAATGGTCGGCTCGTCGATGACGATGGGCGGCATGGGCGAGGGGTTCTCGACGGAAGTGATGGTCTCGCCGATGGTGATGCCCGTGACTCCGGCAACAGCGACGATGTCGCCCATCTCGGTCTCAGTGATGTCGGTGCGCTTGAGGCCGGAGAAGCTGAAGAGCTTGGTGATGCGGGTCTTTTCAAGCGAGCCATCGAGTTTGGCGATCGAGACTTCGTCTCCGGTGCGCAGGGTCCCGTTAAAGACGCGCGCGATGCCGAGGCGTCCGAGATAGTCGGAGTAGTCGAGGTTGGTGACCTGAACCTGAAGCGGCGCGTCGGGGTCGCCCTTGGCGATGGGGATGGTAGTGATGATCTGCTCGAAGAGGGGCTGTAGATCTGTGCCGGGTGTGGCGACATCCCTGGTTGCGGTGCCGAGTTTGCCGTTGGTGTAGAGGACGGGAAACTCAAGCTGGTCCTCGTTGGCGTCGAGATCGATGAAAAGGCCGTACACCTCGTTGAGCACTTCCTGCGGGCGCGCGTCGGGGCGGTCGATTTTGTTGATGGTGAGGATGACGGGGAGTCGGGCTTCCAGCGCCTTGGAGAGAACGTAGCGGGTCTGCGGCAGAGGACCCTCGGCGGCATCGACGAGCAGCATGACACCGTCGACCATTTTAAGAGCGCGCTCGACTTCACCGCCAAAGTCGGCGTGACCGGGCGTATCGACGATGTTGATCTTCTGGTCGTGATAGAAGATGGCGGTGTTCTTGGCGAGGATGGTGATGCCGCGCTCGCGTTCGAGTTCGTTGGAGTCCATGACGCGCTCGGCGACGGCTTCATTGGCGCGGAAGGTCCCGGCCTGGCGAAGCATGGCGTCCACAAGGGTGGTCTTGCCGTGGTCAACGTGGGCGATGATGGCGATGTTGCGGATGGTGCTCACAGAGATTCCCTAAGCTCTTTCCTGATCTATTTGATTACGACGCATTTCTGCTGTTTTCTAATGGCGTGAAGGCCCTGAAGTTGTGCCCGGGACTGCCGCGGGAGGCTTATGTCCGGCGCTTACGCTGCCGGTAAAGTGCGTGGCCACCTTCTTGCGATGAACCTGCTGCTCCCTTGCTGCGCTGAAAATGGCGCAAAATACCGTCAGTTCTCTTCCCTTCCAGTTTACCAGCGAAGGCTCAACTTATTCGTATTTGAGGGATTCGACGGGGTCCATGCTGGCAGCACGGTTGGCGGGAAGGGTCCCGAAAATGATACCGATGGCAGCGGAGGTGGCCAGCGCAATGACGAAAGGCCACGGGCTGATGGGAATCGTGAATGAGGTAAAGAAGCGCGCCGAGAGAGGCAGCATGAGTCCGAGCAAAGCGCCGACAAAGCCTCCGCTGAGGGAGATAAAGACAGCCTCAAGCAGGAACTGGAGTTTGATTTCGCGCGCGGTGGCGCCCAGGGCCTTGCGGATGCCGATTTCGCGGATGCGGGAGCGCACCGTGGCCAGCATGATGTTCATAATGCCGACTCCGCCGACAGCAAGTGTGACGGCAGAGATGAGCAACAACACGACGGTCAGCGCGTTGGCGACAATGGCTGCGGTGGTGAGCACAGCGGTAAGGGTGGTTGCGGTGTAAACGGAGTTGGGCTGATGGCGTGACTTGACGACAGCGACGATCTCCTTCGCGGCTTCCTCGACGTCGTTACGGTCGCGGATGGAAAAGAAGATGTCCTTTACGTTGTCCGTCCCGGTGAAGTAGCGGGCGACGGAATAAGGGATGAGGACGGTTTCGTCCTCGATCTCAGTGGAGCCAAAGGTGTCGATGCTCTCTTTGAATGTGCCGATGATGGTGAAAGGAATACCGCGGAGGGCAACGGTCTGATTGATGGCGGCGTTCTCGCCGCCGAACATCTGGCGGGCGAAGGGCACGGTGACCACGGCGACCTTGGTGTGGGTGGTTTCGTCCTCATCGTCAAAGAAGCGGCCGGAGAGAACGACCAGATTACGCACGCGGTGATATGCGGGGCTCACACCGAGCACGAGTACGTCCTTGACGACCCCGCCGGGAAAGGTGACACGGTCATGCATCTGGAGCAAGGGTGAGGAATATGCGACAGTAGGGACCTGCTCCTGCACGGCAAGCTCGTCCTCATGCGTGAGGAAGTCGTTGTTGACGGTGACGTTGGCGCCCGCGGAACCTCCACCCGCATAGCTGAGATCGACCATATTCGTGCCGATCTTGGAGAGCTCATTAAGGATGTACTGCTTGCCGGTGAGACCGATGGTGGCGACAAGAATGACCGATGCGGAACCGATAACCATGCCCAGAGCGGTGAGGGCGAAGCGGACCTTGCTGGTTCTGAAGCTGTCAATGGCCAGCTTGACGATTTCGCTGAAGAGCATGGTGCGCTTGGCGCTCTCTAGGGTCCGTTGGAAAGAGCGGCGGCTGCGGTGGCGCTTCGGCGGAGGTGCGACAACAGAGTCCATCTGATACCTCCTTTGATCCTACTCGCGGCTTGATGGATGCAAAAGGCCCGACGAGGAGCATTTTGGGGGTAACTGACGGGAGCCGTCGTATGATAAAGGAAGACTGCGCCAGTCCCCCGCGGAGGGATGTGTGAGTGGTTGAAACAGGCGGTCTTGAAAACCGCTTTACCCGAAAGGGTAACGGGGGTTCGAATCCCTCTCCCTCCGCCATTAACCCGTTTTAAGACATCCATAAAAATCCGACAGCAATAAAAATACCCCAGTAAACACTGGGGTATTGTGTTTTTGGGGCGTCTAATGGTGTGCGATGTAAGCCAAACCCCGGCGGGGTGTTTTGAGGGGGGGTATTTTGGCTCTTCCCCTGGGAGTATTTTCCAAACGTGCATCTGGAGGGATTGCCGTGGCAATCTCCGATACGGTGATTCGCAAGGCCAAAGCTAAGAACGCAGCATATTGCTTAAGCGAAGGCGGCTGCGGAGAATTCCTTTCACAGTGTTGTCCGCCTGTGACTCGTTCACCGGCGGGAGGGTAAAAGTCCTCAAAACGTTGACCATGTGACAGCCATTCACTCTCACTGGCAAGTGTGAATGGCTGTTTCCCGGCGACCGCAGCTCACAGAAGCCGATGAGCAACAACACCACCCTCACCCTCACGGCATACAACCACGCACGGTATCTGGAGCCACGCGCACACATGATGCAAGCGTGGGCGGACTTTCTGGGGTAGACCCAGCGCGGCGGCAAAGTGCTACCGCTTCGCAGCTCTGCGCCGTGAAATAGTGGCTGGGTGAATATCTTAAACAGATGGCAATATAATCCGGCTCCGGCAGTTGCAGATTACTTCCCCAAGCCCGACTTCTCAATAGCAATTACAGTCGATAAGTCTCTCGTACATTGATATTCGTTGAGATGTAATGAATGTCCGCAGCATTCCGATCACTGTCGCCAGAGCCTGACATGGGTGGTCTAATCATGTCCCCCACCGCTAATGAAGGATCTCTGCGCTTAGTTGACGCCGATGTCAGGAACTCCCGCAGGAAAAATCGCCGACAGAATTACTCAAAAGAGCGACAGCACGACACGGCCATCACGTATTGTCAGCTTGTCGCGAGGACCGGGATGCGCAGCGTGACACAGGCTCCATGACCGAACTGACTGGTGATCTCCGCATGGCCGCCGTGAAGAGTTGTGATGCTCTGCACGATCGCCAGGCCGAGACCAGTGCCGCCAGAAGTTGCGGAGCGCGAGGGATCGACGCGGAAAAAGCGATCGAATACCCGGGGCAGCGCTTCTGCCGGGATGCCGGCCCCTGTGTCGGAAACCTCGATGCGAATCGCAGTGCCTTCGGCCCTGGCGGCCAGAGTCACTTTCCCTCCGTTCGGGGTGTGCGCAATGGCGTTTGAAACAAGGTTGCTCACGGCCCGCAACATCAGCGCCCGATCGAGTTCCGCGGTCACAGACTCTGCGCCCTCGTCTGCGACCAGCGATATGCCTCCGTCTGAAGCAGAAGCCTCATAATAATCGCGAACCGCGTTCAATAATGTGCCGACGTTGACGCGCTCGCGGCGCAGCTCCGTCAAAGGACTCTCTGCGCGCGCAAGAAAGAGGAGGTCGCCGATCAGTTCAGAAAGCCGAACCGCTTCTTCCAGGGTCGACTCGATCACCTCGCGGTACTCGTCCACATTGCGCGCACGCGCGAGGGCAACTTCAGCTTCGCCGCGGATATTGTGGACCGGCGTTCGCAGGTCGTGTGCGATATCGGCCGAGAATCTCGAGATTCGTTCGAAGGATTGCTCAATGCGGTCCAGCATCTCATTGAAGGTCCCGGCCAGCGACGCGAGCTCGGAAGGATAGCCTTCCGCCCCAATCCGCTCGCGCAGGTTTGTGGAAGTGATTCTGCGCGCGGTCGCGGCGATTTCTTCTACGGGGCGAATGCCATGGCGCGCAATCCGGTAACCCAATAGCGGGAACAGAACCGAGCTGGCCAGCAGGATCGCCCAGAACCACAACCGGTAGCGCCTCAGCAACGCTTCTTCCTGAGAGATGTCGATAGCAATCTGAATCGTATCGCCGCGAGGCGGTGAGGTGCCTGCCCAGGCAGTTGCGCTGGCAACCCGGAACGCCCGTCCATGGACCCCCGTCATCGAAACAGAAGTCTCAGAATGGTTCCGGGTGCGGCGGATGAGTTCCGCGACATCGAGCTGTTCGGCCATCCCCGGCGTCGTCAGGATCGGCACGCCATGATCGTCAAGAAGGCGAATGTAGAACTGCTGGTACCGGCGAGCCGCGGTTTCCAGTTCAATCTCTTCGCGCAATGCGTCCCGATCGTTGGGGCGCTCCTGCAGTATGGTGCGGAGCACGTGCAACTTGTCGGCCAGAAACTGTTCCGTGCTCTTGTCCAGCTCCGTGCGCAGCACGATGTAGAGGCTGGCCGTGGAGAGCAGCACGAACAAGAGCCCAGCGAGAGAATAAGCGGCCGTCAGTCGAAAGGCCAACGTCCTGCGCACGCGTGTTACCGCCGGCGCTCTATGGCTCGGCTTCGAGGACATAGCCGGCCCCACGCACGGTGTGGATCAGTTTGAGGGGAAAAGGGTCATCGACTTTGCTCCGCAGCCTTCGCACGTTGACGTCCACAACGTTGGTGTCGCTGTCGAAGTTCATGTCCCAGACCATCTCGGCGATCAGCGTGCGGGAAAGAACTTCGCCGGCGCGCCGCGCCAGCAGGCTGAGGAGAAGAAACTCCTTGGAAGTCAGCTCCAGCTTTTGGCCGGCGCGAGTGGCGCGGTGGCGCAGGAGGTCAATTTCAAGGTCGGCCATGCGCACGGTTTCCTGAGCACGCGGGGGAGCCCTGCGCAAGAGCGAACGCACTCTCGCCAGCAGCTCAGAGAATGCAAAGGGCTTAATCAGATAGTCGTCTGCCCCCATCTCAAACCCCCGCACCCGGTGATGCACCGCATCGAGCGCGGTGAGCATCAGAACCAGCGCCCTGCGGCCAGCTTCGCGCAAGCGCGTGAGGACCCGCCAACCATCCAGAGTGGGGAGCATGACATCGAGAATGATGAGGTCAAAATCAACTTCCAGGGCCAGATGCAGACCATCGAGGCCGTTCGCGGCCACGTCCACTACGTAGCCGGCTTCGCTGAGTCCCTTCCACAGGAACCTGGAAGTTTTGACTTCGTCTTCGATTACCAGAATCTTCATCTCTCGCCTCGATTCACCGCTGTGAGATTAGAATTCGAACCGCAGCGCGAACTGCATCTCGCGCGGGGTTCCTGAGCCAACTGGGGTTACAGGCGATACGGTGTTTACCGTATTAATGATGCTGCCGAACCCCGTGGTATTCGACGGGTTGAATGTGGACTGCGGCTGACCTAACTGCGGATGATTGAAGATGTTGTAACACTCCGTACGGAACTGCAGGCGCCCGCGTTCGGACAACTGAAAGCTCTTGTCGGCGGCGAGATCGATCTGCCAGGTGCCCGGCCCACGAAACAGGTCGCGCGGCGCGGTGCCGAATTCTCCTGACGGTGAGGCAAAGGCCGCCGGATTAATCCACTCCGCAACGTGCTTGCCCCCGGGCGGCGTGAGAGAAACGCCCGGAACCAGATCGGGGCGCTCCGTACCCGAGGCCCCATCGGGCGCGGTGTAGCTGCTGGGCAGCAACACATTTACCGGAAAGCCTGTGCGAGCCAGTGCGGTCGTTGTCAGCTCCCAGCCGCCGACGATGGTGCTCGTAATCCCGCGCTGGTTCAACATGGGTTTGCCCAAGCCAAATGGGAGTTGATAGACCGCATTACCGTTGATGACATGGCGGGCGTCCCAGGCGCCGCTGGCGCGATCGCAGCCCAGACACAAGGGATTCTGCGGCGAAATCTCGTCGCCGTCACCGCTGCCGTTGGAGCCATTGTCGATCTCGTGCGACCAGGTGTAATTGGCCGCCACCAGCAGGCCGCGGGAGAACGAACGCCGCAACGCAACGGAGAGAGCGTTGTACGAGCTCATGCCGATTGAGCCGCGCCAGGGAATGGCGGGGGCAAAGGCCGGATATTGAACATCTCCCGTGGCCGGATCGATCAGGTTCACGACGTTGGTTTCCAGCAGATGCACGCCGTGGCTTCCTAAGTAATAGAAGGTGCTCACGAAGTTCGCCGGCAGCTCCCGCTGCACCGAGAGGCTACACTGTTCAACGTAGGTGTCCTTGCGATTTCGTTGTTCGGCATTGGGTGAAATGGTTCCGGCGCCGAATACAACCGGATAAGAAAGCGGCGAACTCGAACTGCCTGTTACCGAATAGGAAGGAACTTCGTTCTTAGCGGGCAGATTCTGATCATCCAGCTGTCCGTCTTCGTGGTAGATCCCGAATCCACCCCTAATCACTGTAAGGCCGTCTCGCCACGGCGTCCAGGCAAAGCCCACGCGAGGATCAATATCGCCGTAATTCTGCTGGCCGAAGCTGGCGCCTACGCCGCAGTATCCTTGTGGGCCGCAGGTGGCAAAGTCGAAGGGGTTGGCCTTCCCGTGCGCCTCGTTGAAGAGATCGAAGATGGTGTATCGCACGCCCAGGTTCAGGTTAAAGTTGGGCCGCCACTTGAACTCGTCCTGCGCGTAAAGGAAGTAATCGTTCTTGCGCAGATCGTTGACGGGCAAGGCGCCTGTCAGGCTGGCTTTCTTCACTACATCCTCTGCGAGATCCTCCACCGTGGAAAAGGTGACCTTTCCGTGTTCCCCATATTCCTGGTTCAGTTGAATGTGGCGGAACTCCACACCGGCTTTGAAGGTGTGCCGGCCATGAACCCAGGTCAGGTTGTCGATCCCTGAAAACGAGTTGCCCACGTAGATGCTGTTGTAGTCGTAGTTCTGAGTAATAAATCCCGGCCCGGGACCTGTCGCAACCGCAATCTGATAGATAATGCCGGAGTCACTGTAGTTGTACTGGTTGTCAGTGGAGCGATTGAAGCCTGCCTCGATCTCGTTCACCAGGTTCGGATTGAAGATGTGCAGCAGTTCCACCGCGCCATTGACCGGCGAGGAGACCTTCTGCTGCAAATCCGTTGCGGCAGCCGAAAGCGGCTGCGTATTGACCGACCGGTCGTAGTTGAAGCGGACAAAGCCGGTCGTCATTTCGGAAAAATGCTGGTCGAGCCGTATCATCGCTGAGCTCTCATTGACCACCTGCTCGCATTCGCAGGTCAGTAAGTCATAGTCCATGTAATACGGGTCTCCCGGGTCGGTAGCCGGCGTCCAGGGCGTAAGAATTCTTTTTGGACCGGGGCCGGGGTATCCGTGAATGATTGCGTACACGGGCGAAGTCTTCGGAACCGTGGCTATGAGCGACTGGCTGGGCACGTCGCCGCTTACCGGGTAGCCCCAGTTCTGCCGGTAGGCTTCGGAAGCAATGAAGAAAAACGTCTTGTTGCGCACGATGGGGCCGCCGAGCGCTCCGCCGAACTGGTTCAGGCGAAGCGGCTGCTGAGATTCACCGTTGGAGGCCCATTCAGGCAGCGGCGCATCGAAGACATTGTTGCGCAAATATTCGAAGAGCCGTCCGTGAAACTCATTGGTGCCGGAGGGCGAGGTAACATCCAGTTGCGCTCCTCCCGTTGCGCCTTCCTCAGCGGTTGCCAGCAACGTATCGACTCGGAACTCCGAGATTGCTTCCAGGGGAATGGCAAGGCGCACCCACTGGCGCTGCGTCTGGTTCACGATGTTGGTGGCATCCACGCCGTCGTAGGTAAAGTTGCTGTCGTCGAGGCCGCGCCCGGCAAAGCGGACCGTCCGCTGGTTGCTGCCGCCGGTATCAACGGCGCCAGGGACAAAAGCCGTCAGCGCCGACCAGTCGCGGCCATTCAGCGGCAGCTCATTGGCCTGCGTCTTCTCGATCAGGCCCGTCACCGCGCTGGTGTTGTGGTCCATTAGCGCTGAAGCGACCGAGACTTCCACGTGCTCCTCGGCGCCCGAAACCTGCAGCGCCGCATCCAGGGTGCGCGTTCTGCCGATGACCTGGTCCACATCGATGAATTCGAGCTTCCTGAAGCCCAGGTGCTCAAAGGTGACGGTATAAATGCCGACCGGCAATTGGGGAATGCTGTAGCTGCCGCGCGAATCCGAAAGAGTCTCGCGGTGCAGCCCGGTCGCGTTTTCGACCACTGTAACGTGCGTCTGCGGCAGTACCCGGCCTGAAGCATCAGTGACGGTGCCGCTCAAACCGCTGCGGGCCACCTGTGCGAAAGAAAGAACCGCAAGAGCCCACATCGCTCCAAATAACAGAACAACGAACCGGAGACTTTCCCTGAACTCGCGACGCATAGGCCCTCCAGAGCGGAATCAGATTTCGAGCGAAGTGGGACATCTCATGTGGCATGACTCTTCCGGCGGCAGCGCTCGCGCTGCGGTTCACACTCGCCTAACTTGCGATCGGAATGGTCATGGTACACCCGTTAACGATAACGAACCCTCGTTAGCTGACGGAGCAGAGACCCTTCACAAATCTCCGCTCAGCGGGCTGGCAGGAGTCGTGGCGCGTTCGAGGCTGGCTAATCTTCAAAATCATTGAGCGCGTCACGAGGAGCCGACGCTCGAACGTTGCTGATTACAATTTCGTAGTCTTCGGTGATGATTGCCGCGTCAAACCGGCATTAATTCTCCGCAAATCCTGTCGCCCCAGAGCTCCGAACCCCGCCCCGAAGCGCCTGCGCAAATCAGCACTGTTGCTCTCATCAAAACTAAAGAATGACGCCAATACAACCTACGCGAAACAGGCTCTGCTAAACGCGGAACTGAGCGCGTCACAATCCGCAGGTGACGCTGTACACGCTTGTCTCACGACAAGGCTACAAAACTGTAATCCTGCCGTCACGCTCCTGTGCGGCATGCGTTCTTAACCTCGGTTCCGTGCGCAGTTCGTTCGCGCCGATCGTCGTAAGCCCGTTAAAAAGCCGTCTGCAAAGATGGGTGACCGCAATGTGCGGGGACTCCGGTCATATTTCCACCCTGATATAGCACGGCTGGTTCCGGGTGCGTGACGAAAAATCCAAGGGGGAAGAGCGATCCATGTCCAGAAAAACGTCTCGCAATCAATCTAGAAGCAACTCTCGGATCAACAGAATGTGTCTGCTTGCTGGCCTGCTGTCGCTGGGACTCAGCCTTCCGGCGCTCGCTCAGTCCGTACCGTTCCCGACCTATCAGGTAGGCGAGAACCAGAACGGGACGCAGGGGCCGGACTACCCGTCGACCTTATCCAAACCGTGGGTCGCAAGCGATGGCGCGATCCTGACCCCCGCCGGCACCCAGGTCTACCTCGGCATCACGACCCGCGCCAAGGCCGTTGCGCTGAATCCTAATACCCGCACGCACACCGCTGCTGTCCTTCAAATGGGTGCTCCACAAGCCGTTACTATCTTCAACACCAAGACCGGCGCTGTCCTGCAGACCTACGGTGTGCCTTATAAGAAGTCAACCGGTGGGACCGGTTACGATGCGGACGGCAGCCAAAGAGGCATCACCTATACACCGGATGGCCTGCACCTGCTGTTCAGCCAGGACGGGAGCTACGGCCCCAGCAGCTACGTCACCATCGCCAACGTCGATCCGACGACGGGCTTGATTACATCAACCGGCGGCGCAAACCCGTTCCCCGTGCAAGTCAACGTTCCCGTCGACGTCAATGCCGGCTATCAACTGACCAACGTCACATGCTTCTCAAACAGCCCAGGGGGAACCAACGGCAGCTTTGAGATTCCGTGCGGCTATACCTATTCGATGTTCTCAGATGATGTAGCTACATCTTATCCGGAGGGCATCGCTGTCTCGAAGAACGGCAAGACCGCCTACGCCGTGCTGGACAACAACGATACGCTGACCAAAATCGACCTTACCGCGGCGACACCGGTTGAGGGTACAGAGGTCCGCGTCGGGAACGTCCCGCAGAGCGTCATCCTCTCGCCGGATGGCAAGACCGCCTACGTCTCCAACGAGGCCGGCCGTATTGCTACCGCGAAAGACTTCCAGGAATTCTCCAACGGCACTCCAGTCGTGGCTGCCTATCCGACCGGCTCCACGGCCACGGGCACCGTTTCCGTGGTCGACCTGTCCACGTTTACGGTCACCGGCAGCATCTCGACCGGCCTGCACCCGACCGGCATGGCCTTCTGGGGCAGACAACTGCTGGTCGCCAATACCTATAGCGACAGCATCTCCGTGATCGACACCTCCATCAACCGGGTGGTTCGCACGATCAACCTTGGGTTGCCGATCGGAGTACCCGGCGATCGCAGCCCGGCCTACGGCGCGGGGCCGAACTCTATCGCCGTCGACCAGGCGAAAGATATCGCGTACGTCGCGCTGTACAATGCCAACGCCATCGCCGTGGTCGACCTCAACGCTTATTCGTGGAGTCCCATCCAGGGCATGATCCCGGTTGGCTATGCGCCGAGTTCAGTTGTTCTGGACAAGGCGGACGACGTGCTGCTCGTTGCCAACGACAAGGGCATCGGTACCACGGGCTACGACGTGTCGCCCCCTCCGACGAATTCGGCCGAGAATTCGTACGCCACATTCTACGGCGTGACCGACTTCAACACGCACCAGGACCTTGGTACCGTCAGCATCATTCCCATACCGAAATTCGGGGCCTTGGATGAGATGACCCGGCAGGTCGTCAGGAACAATCACTGGGATTTGGCAGAAAACATCTGGTCGGCCGCGGGCGGCCACCCATGGACCAAGCCGGTCGCAATCCCGACGAGGATCGGCGATCCTTCGACAATCAAGCACGTGTTCCTGATTATCCGTGAAAACCGCACCTACGATCAGATGCTGGGAGACGTGGAAGGCGGCAATGGCGACCCGTCTCTGGCAGTCTTCGGGGACAATTCAACCTACGCCGAATACCCCGTCGTAACGCCTAACACACACGCATTGGTGCAGCGCTTCCCGCTTCTGGACAACTTCTACGACCCGAGCCGCCAGTCGGCCGACGGTCACAACTGGATCGTGCAGGCCATGGCGCCCTACTCCGACGACATCCAGTCGCCGGACTGGCTCCGCGACTATCCCTCCAACGGCGGTGATGCAATTGCCTATCAGAAGAAGGGCCATCTGTGGGATGCAGCGGCCAAGGCCGGCGTCACCGTGAAGAACTACGGCGAGTATGTCGAGTACAACACGTTCACGGTGCCTGGTTGCACGCCGAACAACAACACCCTGGACAATACTTATTCCGGAACGAGTCCCTCGGTGGCTCTGCCCTTTGTTGTATCGAACAGTTGCGAACCGACCTGGAGCCAGTTCTACAACGACACACTGGAATACGAGAACGGCAAGGAGTCGCAGCTCCAGTACTACAACGACATCGGCTCGGTCACCCCGCTCCCGAACCTGGCCAAGATCACGGTGCAAAACTTCCCGCAGTTCGATCTGGGCATCCCCGACCAGTACCGCGTCGATGTCTGGAAGCAGGACTTCGCGAAGGACGTGGCCGCTGGTACGCTGCCCCAGCTGGAGTTCATCTGGATCATGAGCGACCACACCACCGGGCCGCCGAACGCAACAGCCGAACAGGCCGATAACGACCTGGCCATTGGGCGTATTGTCGACTACATCAGCCACAGTTCGGTGTGGAAGGACTCGGCGATCTTCATCGAGGAGGACGATGCGCAGAACGGCGTCGACCACGTCGACGGTCATCGCAGCCCGGGCTATGTCATCAGCCCCTACGTTGTTCAGAAGGTGAACTCCAATGGCACCGGGGCCGGTGTAACCGAAGAGAGCACCTTCTACACGCAGGTCAACATGACGCGCACGATCGAGCAGATCCTCGGTATCACACCCATGAATCAGAACGACCTCGTGGCCTCGCCCATGAGGACGCTATTCATCAACAATCCGCCCAAGGACAACTTCCTGCCGTGGTCGCACGTGCCGAACGGGGTCCCGCTCTGCTACGGCGTTGCGGGCTATGTGCCCCCGACGAACATCACTCCCAGCTTCAACACTTGCAACTCTTCCTCAAGCGCGGCCCTACAGGACAGCCCTTCAGTCAAAGCTCTGCGGGCTGGCTGGCTCAAAATGAAGACGGGCCTGTTCGCCACCAGATATCACGTGCCCGACTCCCTGGACCCGGACACGGTCAGCCACTTCGACTGGTACGAGGCCACCGGGTTTAAAGTCCCCTTCCCTGGCGAGAAGACGGTTCGCCCGGCAAGCGACTTTAAAAACCCGGCACTGGCCACCGCCGACGGGGACGACTAAAACACAATCCGACTGCAAAACCCCTCTCCCCGATAAGCGGGGAGAGGGGTTTTTGTTCACGCCTCAAGTGCAACATCTTCACCGTCTGACCGCTTCACCAGCCCATCGAGCAACCACTACACTAATACTTATGATCCAGACTCTCTTCGGCAGCCTCGAAGAACCGCCGAAACAAGGCCTTCTCGACCGCATGAAGCAGGCCGTCTCGCGCACTCGCGAGAGCCTTGAGGAGCGCGTCAGCGACGTCCTCGCCCTCACCCGCGTCATCGACGAGTCCGCTCTCGAAGACCTCGAGATGTCCCTCATCGCCTCTGACATCGGCGTCAACACCGCGTCGGAAATCCTCGACTCCCTCCGCGAGCGCGCCAAACGCAGGCAGATCGAAAACGGCGAAGAACTCAAACAGCTTCTCAAGTCCGAGCTCAAATCCATCCTCGACGATCAGCAGCGCCCTCCGCGCTCCGTTACCACTCCTCCCGAAGTCATCCTCATGGTTGGCGTCAACGGCACGGGAAAGACCACCACCAGTGGCAAGCTCTCCGCCTTCTTCCGCGCGCAAAACAAGTCCGTCCTGCTTTGCGCGGCAGACACCTTTCGCGCCGCCGCCATCGAGCAGCTTGAGGTCTGGAGCCAGCGCAGCGGCGTCGAGCTCATCAAGTCCCGCCAGGGCGGCGACCCCTCCGCCGTGCTTTTCGACGCGCTCAACGCCGCCAAGGCTCGCGGCGTCGACTACCTCATCGTCGACACCGCCGGTCGCCTCCACACCAAGGACAACCTCATGGCCGAGCTCGACAAGATGCGCCGCATCACCCAGCGCTTCATTCCTGAAGCTCCCCACGAAGTCCTGCTCGTCCTGGACGCCACCACCGGACAAAACGGCCTGCAGCAGGCGCGCCTCTTCACCGAGTCCGCCGGAGTCACCGGCATCGTCCTCACCAAGCTCGACGGCACTGCCAAGGGCGGGATCGCCATCGCCATCGCCCGCGAGCTGCGTCTGCCCGTCCGCTACGTCGGCGTCGGCGAAAAAATCGACGACCTGCTCCCCTTTGACAGCAACGCCTTCGTCGACTCATTGTTGGAAGCCTGAACAAGGCGATGCGCGGTGCGCTATCTGCGACCCTGCCAGTGCGCCGGATCACGGCTGCCGTGAAAACATGCAATCACAGTCAGGCCGTTGTCGTCCTCTATTACAGACATCAACGCATACGGAAAACGCCGCAGTAGCGCGCGGCATACATTCTTGTAGACAACCGGGAATTGGCGTGGGTTAGTGCAAATTCGCTCGATTGCGGCCTCGACCGCAGCAAGGAACTGCTGGCCCAGTCCAGCCGACTCGTTCTCGTACCAGTCCCGCGCGTCGAACAACTCTTCTCGTGCCGCTGGGGTAAAGAGGATCGAACGAGCTGGAGTCAGCGCCGCCCCAGCTCGGCTTTCAGGGCCTCCCACGTTGTGCCCGCACGCCGGTCCTGGTCCAGCGTCTCCAGGCGCCGGTCCAGTTCAGCCCGCTGCACAGCAGTCAATGGAAGCTGCTCCTCTTCAAGGCTGTCCCAAAGCTGCGATATAAGCGCCAGGCGCTCGGGAGGCGTCAGCCTCGCCAATTCGTCGTGTGAGAGTGCATCCATGCCGTAAGCCTACGAGAAAGCCTTAGCAGACTCAAGCCTAATATGGATCACGCAAAATCCATAAACGGCGCTTCGCACAGCAAAGCCCGGTACCCGCATAAGCCGCACGCGGGTTTATCGTGATACTTGATCCTGATTTGCAACGATAGACGCTTGCCATTCGATCCCACAAACCGCAGCCAGCAAGACCACCCGTCCGATCACCGCTTCATGCGCCGCGCCCTCGACCTCGCGCACCAGTCCGTCGGACTCGCCTCGCCCAACCCCGCCGTCGGTTGTGTACTCGTCAAACACGGCGAGATCATAGCCGAAGGCTTCCACGCCTACGACCAGCGTGACCACGCGGAAGTCGTCGCTCTCAAAGCCGCTGGCCCAGCCGCCAAAGGTTCAACCGCCTACGTCACGCTCGAGCCCTGCAGCCACTCCGGACGCACCGGCCCCTGCGCCGACGCGCTCATCGCAGCGCAGGTCACACGCGTCGTCGTCGCCACCAGCGATCCCAACCCCGCTGTCAATGGTCGGGGCATCACCCGTCTCCGTAATGCAGGAGTCGCCGTCGACGTCGGCCCCCTCGCGCAGGAAGCCCGCGACCTCAACGACGGTTTCGCCCGCTACATCCGCACCCGCCTGCCCTTCCTCACTCTCAAGGCCGGCCTCTCGCTCGACGGCCGCATCGCGCCAGCGCCGAACCAAGCCACCGACACCCTCTCCACCGCCGCGCCCGTCATGCTCACCAGTGCGGAATCACAATCGGAAGTCCACCGCATGCGCCACGCCTCCGACGCCATCATCACCGGCATCGGAACCGTCCTCGCCGACAACCCTCTGCTCACCGACCGCAGCAACCTCCCGCGCCGCCGCCCGCTCATGCGCGTCGTCCTCGACTCCACCCTCCGCCTGCCCCTCGACTCGCGCCTCGTCTCGACAGCCAACGACGACCTCATCGTCTTCTGCACCACGCCTAACGCCGAGCGCCGCCGCGCCCTCGAGTCGCTCCACATCCGCGTCGAGCAGCTCGCGCCCGAGCCCGGCTCCAACCGCATCTCCATTCCTCACGTACTCGCGCGCCTCGGAGAAATGCAGCTTACCTCGGCCATGCTCGAAGGCGGATCGCAGCTCAACGCCGCCGCTCTGCCGCACGCCGACAAGCTCACCCTCTTCTATGCGCCGCTCATTCTCGGACCCTCCGCCGTACCCTTCATCCACACCAGCACCACCATCCCGCTCAACCCCGTCCGCACCGCCGTCACACCCTTCGGCCCCGACCTCCGCCTCGAAGCCTGGCTCCACGATCCCTGGCTTCACGCCCCCCGGACGTCTGCAACCGCTGAATAGCTATTGGCTCGCGGCTATTGGCTCTTGGCTACAAAGCTGTACCCTAAAAGTATGTTCACCGGCATCATCCAGGAAACCGGCTCCATCCTCTCCATCGCCGACCGCAACGGGACCCGCCGCATCGCCGTCGCCGCGCCCACCCTCGCGCCGCGCCTCCACACCGGAGACAGCATCGCCGTCAGCGGAGTTTGTCTCACCGCCCTCGACATCGAGCCGGGCATCTTCCACGCCGATCTCGCCGCCGAAACCGTCGCCCGCACCTCGCTCACCCGCCTCGCGCCCCGCTCCATCGTCAACCTTGAGCTGCCCACACCCGCCGGAACCCCGCTCGGAGGCCACATCGTGCAGGGCCACGTCGACTCCACCGGAACCCTCCTCGCCCTCGATCCCGTCTCGCCGTCTGCCGACCCCGCCCTTACCGACTGGCGTCTCCAGGTCGAAGTCCCCGTGCCCACGCGCCCCTACCTGGTCGAAAAAGGCTCCATCGCCATCGAAGGCATCAGCCTCACCATCGCCGCCTGGGACGGACGCGTCGCCACCGTCGCCATCATCCCGCACACCTACGCATCCACCAACCTGCACACCCTCGCACCCGGCGCGCCCGTCAACATAGAAGCCGACGTGCTCATGAAGCTCGTGATCGAGCAGAGTCGCACGCCCAAGTCTGGCCTTACGCTGGATTATCTGGTGGCTAATGGGTACTGATTTTTTAGATCGGAAATTAGAAGAACCAAGTTGTCTTGCAATTTGCACAGAACGCTTGCGTCTCTTGTTCCTTCCTCGACAATCCGGTGGCCAATACTGACACTCCGCCAGTCAGAACTGCTGCCGTAGCCTTGGAGCCGCTAATTCCTTTTTTCCGCTTAACAGTTTTCAACCTAACGCAGTTCATCCATTGGCAATGCGGGCAAATCATCTTTGGATTAATTTCGCCGTATTCCTGAGTGAGTAAAATCGCCTGAGCAGCGTCAAATCTTTCTTGTTTTTTCTGTAGGTATTTCTGCCTGTCATCCGGGGACATTGCAGCAATTTTCTCTGCCTCCCGAGCATCCTTAATCGCAATGACTTTCAAAGTCAGGATTATGATTATGATCAAGACCGCGAAAATAACGGCGACAGCCATGTTGCGTCCTCACTGACCTCGAAATATATTGCAACTGACTACCATACAGCTCTAACAATTTACAACTCTCAAAAACTTACAGTCTGCTTGGATCAAATCCGAACCCCTCAAGTTGCTGCCTATGAAAGACAATCGAAAATCTACCAGTACCGTCACTGTCGAGCGTGAAAGGTTCTTGCATGGATAGGCGGGCGATCTGTCGATCAACGACCATTGAACCGCTTCCGTAGATCTCTACCAGGAGATTTTTAAAGTACTCCAAAGAATAGTCAAGGATTTCCGGGCATAACAGGCTTGACGTGCTCCCGGAAAACTCTACCAGTTGAAGCTGGAGTTCTCTCGTAATCTAAGCGAGGGAGCTGAGATGAAGAAGAGCCGGTATACGGAAGAGCAGATCATCGGGATTTTGAAGCAGCAC
>Ga0335074_10001214_pt1 | contig 35200 bp, 36 predicted proteins | sample Lox_Sample_23_FD_206715 | JGI IMG/M metagenome (GOLD analysis project Ga0335074, IMG submission 206715) | Soil microbial communities from Loxahatchee National Wildlife Refuge, Florida, United States - Lox_Sample_2.3 | ecosystem: Environmental > Terrestrial > Soil > Wetlands | place: USA... | reverse complement strand
ATAAAGGTCTTCGGGCTGGAAACGAGGCCGCCACCAGCCAGTCAATCCAGACTAGCCGCGGCAACCTGCGCCGGACGGGGACCTACGTCCCGAGGCTGGCAGGCCAAGGGCCTCAGATTCGCTCCGGCACCATGTCGATGGCTCCGCACGGGCATTCTGCGGCGCAGATGCCGCAGCCTTTGCAGTAATCCAGGTCGATCTCGTAGCGGCGGCCACGACCGAGCTTGATCACGGCGTTGTCCGGGCAGACGCCGTAGCAGTTGTCACACTCGAAGCAGTTGCCGCAGGACATGCACCGCCTGGCTTCGTACAGCGCAGTCGACTGATCGAGCCCGCCAGTAACCTCGTCGAAGGTGCTGATCCTCCGGGCCGCGTCCAGGTGCGGGCGAACGGATGCGGGTGCATCCGAGTAGTACCAGGTGTTGAGGCGAGACTCATCGGCCAGGCGTGGCGCCGCAGCCGACACGCTGTCGGCGGCAGTTACACCTGAGTCTTCGTTTCCAGCGTGATCGCGGCGGAGCCAGGCATCGATGCTGCGGGCTGCGTTCTTCCCGTGGCCGATGCCGACGGTCACGGTTCGCTCGGCCGGGATCATGTCCCCCCCGGCAAAGATGCCGGGACGCCCCGTCATGAGGTCCGGACCGACCTGGACGACGCCGTCCGCGATCTCAATGCCCGGCACGCCGTCGAGGAGGGAGAGCTCTGCTTCCTGACCGAGGGCGAGAACCACTGTGTCGGCAGCAAGTTCGGTGAACTCGCCGGTCGGCTGCGGGAAGCCGGTCTCGTCGAGGCGCATTTTCTCGATGGTCAGGCTACCCTCGTCCGCCCGGGCGATGGTGGACAGCCACATCATCCGGACACCTTCCTCAGTGGCTTCCTCGACCTCGACGTCGTGCGCCGGCATATGGTCCCGGGTCCGCCGGTAGACGACGACGGCATCCGAGGCGCCGAGGCGCCGGGCCGTGCGGGCGGCGTCCATCGCGGTGTTGCCACCGCCGTAGACGGCGACGCGGCGCCCGAGCTGAGGCGGTTCGGCACCCTCCATAGCGTGCAGGAGCGTCACGGCGTCGAGAATCCGCGCCGAGTCTCCGGCCGGAATGTACGCGCGCTTGCCGCGCTGCGCGCCTACGGCCAGGAATGCGGCATCGAACTGGCCATCCGTCATCTCCGCGGTAATGTCGGTGACCGGGCGGCCGCCCTCCCAGGTGACGCCCATGGCGAGTATGCGGCTGACCTCGGCATCGAGGATGTCGCGGGGGAGCCGGTAGGCAGGGATGCCGAACCGCATCATGCCTCCCGCCCAGACCGCTGCGTCGCGCAGCGTGACCTCGTGGCCGAAGAGACGAAGGTGGTAGGCAGCCGACAGGCCCGCCGGTCCGGCCCCGACGATCAGGACTCGCTTGCCGCTGTCAGGTGCGGCCGCAGGCACCGTCCACCCCCGGGCGATGGCCTCATCGCCAAGGAATCGCTCCACTGAATTGATCCCGACAGCTGAGTCCACCTGCGCCCGGTTGCATGCGGTCTCGCAGGGCCGGTAGCAGACCCGGCCCATGATCGCGGGCATTGGGTTGTCCTGCATGATCTGGCGCCACGCGGCCTCGTAGCTGCCGTCCTCGGCGTCATAGAGCCACTGCTGGATGTTCTCACCCGCGGGACACGCGTGATTGCATGGCGGCAACAGGTCGACATAGACAGGACGCTCAGTTCGCCAGGACCCCGTCTTGTTGGCAAGGCTGGAACCGGGGTTCAGCGTGATCGCGAACGGCCTGCTTGTCATGACGTGCTCTCCTCGCGAAGTAGGCCGAACCGCGCAATGTTCCGGTCGGCGATCTTCTGCAGCCGCGCGATGATGGCAGCTCCATCCGGGGACTTGAACAAGTGCGCGTAGCGGGTCTGGAGTCGCAGGTACTCCTCGACAGGAGCCTGCCTGCGGATCGGCGTCGCGCTGACGACCTCCCCGTCTTCGGCCTCGAAGACGGGGAACAGGCCCGTCTGCTCGGCTAGCCGCGCGATCCTGATCGTGTCGCCGGGAGCACTGCCCCAGCCGAGGGGGCAGGGGACCAGGACGTGGAGGTACCGTGCGCCCCGGAATTCCATGGCCCGGCGCACCTTGTATTCCAGGTCCCGGAGGCCGGCCACGGTCGCAGTCGCAACATAAGGGATCTGGTGGGCCATCGCGATCAGCGGGGCATTTTTGCCCTGTCCGAACGCGTTGCCTGGCTCGGGGCCAACCGCCGGCGTGGTCGTCGTCCGGGCGGCCGGGGGCGTGGCACCCGAGCGTTGAACCCCGGTGTTCATGTAGGCCTCGTTGTCATAGCAGATGAAGAGGACGTCGTCGTTGCGCTCGAACATGCCGGACAGGCAGGCGAAGCCAATGTCGACGGTTCCGCCGTCGCCGCCCTGGCCGACGACCCGGACGTCGTCACGGCCCTTCGCTCGGAGCGCGGCGGCGACTCCGGTGGCGACCGCGGGAGCGTTGCCGAACAGCGAATGGATCCACGGGATCCGCCAGGATGTCTCCGGGTACGGCGTGGAGAAGACCTCGAGACAACCGGTCGAGTTCACTGCGATGACCTGGTCCGCTGCGCGCATGGCGGCGTCTAGCGCGTACCGGGCGCCCAGCGCCTCGCCACAGCCCTGGCAGGCACGGTGTCCGCAGTTCAGCGAGTTGGTCCGGGCTGGCTCGGACTGCACGGACTGCTGATCGCCGGTGAGCAGCCGGTTGCCGACGGCAAAGCTGCCGACTTGATAGAACTTGACAGGCTGGGCGGGCATGGTGCTCTCCTCATCCGATCCGCGAGGCCACAGCGCCGAGGTCGCGCAGGATGTTTTCTGCTGCCGGCCCGGAGCGGCGAGTCGCTGCTGAGCGGCTCAGCTCGCGCTCGACCAGGTCGGTGTTCAGGTCGAGGAACGTCAGCGGCTCGAGCTCGTCGGCGTGCGCACTGACACAGAGCCGTCGCAGCGAGGTCTTCGTGATTGCGCGGCCGCCGAGGCCAGCGATCACGGTGTATCCCTGCAGGTGAATGCCGGACAGCGCCATCCGGACGTTGGCGGCCACGATGCCGCCGATGCCGACGGCTAGCGCGCGCTCCAGCACGACGACGCGCCGGGCCTGCTGCAGTGACTCCCGCACGGCATCCAGCGGGAACGGCCGGAACGACGTGATGCCGAGGGCGCCGATCCTCATGCCGCCCTCGCGAAGCTCGTCGATAACGTCCTTGACGGTGCCGAGGACCGAGCCGAGTGCGACAATGATGGTTTCTGCGTCGGCAGTCCGGTAGCCGCGGACGAGGCCGCCGGAGTCACGGCCGAACTCGGCGGTGAACTCGGCGGCGATCTCGGGAATGAGCTCAAGCGCCCGGTTCTGCCGAGCGTGCGCCAGGTAGCGCACCTCGGTAAACGCCTCCGGCCCCACCATCGCGCCGATGGACACCGGATCGGCCGGATCCAGGAGCTGCCGTGGCTCGTAGCCGGGCAGGAAGCGATCGACCTGGTTCTGACCAGGGATCTCCAGGCGCTCGTGCGCGTGCGTGAGGACGAAGCCGTCCATGCAGACCATGACCGGAAGGCTGACCTCCTCGGCGAGACGGAACGCCTGGATGTGCAGGTCGAGCGCTTCCTGGTTCGTCTCGGCGTACAGCTGGATCCAGCCGCAGTCCCGCTGCGACATTGCGTCGCTGTGGTCATTCCAGATGTTGATCGGAGCTCCGATCGCGCGGTTGGCGACCGTCATGACGACCGGCAAGCCGAGACCGGAGGCGTTGTAGAGCGCCTCGGTCATGTACAACAGTCCCTGGCTGGCGGTCGCCGTGTAGGCCCGGGCGCCGGCGGCGGATGCGCCGATTGCGACGGACATGGCGGCGAACTCCGACTCGACGTTCACGAACTCGCACGGCGTCAGCTCCCCAGACTTCACTTGCGTCGCGAGTGCCTCGACGATGTGCGTCTGCGGCGAGATGGGGTACGCGCAGATGACTTCTGGCCGGCTGAGCGCGACAGCCTCGGCCACGGCGCGCGAGCCCTCGATCTGGTCGGTGCGTCCGGCGCCGGGCGCACCGGCGGTCCTGAAGGATGCATGCCGCGCGGTAACAGCTGGCTCTTGCAGGCGCGGAGGCTCGGGCCGGGCGGTGCCGGCAGCACGAGCATGCTCGTACGCTGCACGTGCCGCAGCGGTGTTCCCCTCGCCCACGGGTCCGGAGAAGCGCTTCCGGACGGCCGCGATGACAGCATCGATGGAAATCGCGCCGGTCAGGGCAGCGAAGCCGCCCAGCAGCGCGGCATTGGGCACCGGACGTCCTACGTGCTTGGTCGCCAGCTCGGTAGCGGGAACGGTCAGGACCGCTCCCGGCCGGAGCCGGCTGGTGAACTCGTCAATGGCCAGATCGGCCGCCGGCCGGACGGAGTTGATGAGCAGCAGCGCATCCGCGCTTGCCCCGCCGAACACGTCGACCTGGTGCAGCAAAGTCGGGTCCTGGATGATCACCACGTCCGGGCTCATCACCGGCTCGCGAACTCTGATCGGCTTGTCGTCGATCCGGCAGAAGGAGACAACCGGAGCTCCGGTTCGCTCTGAGCCGAAGCTCGGGAAGGCCTGCGCGTACCTGCCTTCTGCGAACGCGGCAGCCGAGAGCAGTTCGGCAGCGGTTACGACACCCTGTCCGCCGCGACCGTGAATCCGAATCTCCAGCATCAGCCTCGTGCCTCCACCTGGTGCGCCGCGGTATGCCACGCGATCTTCCGGCTAAGGCTGGCATTGCTGCGGGTTGCCAGCCGGAGGCATCCGGCCCTGATATTCGGGACCAAGGACCTTGGTTCTGGCTGTCGCGCTGGCCGATATTGAAGAGCGATATAGCTGTTTACTCACGACGAAAGGCGAGGGCCGATGTTCGAGAGGATTGTCGCAGCGGTCGACGAGTCGGAGGTCGCAGAGCGTGTGCTGGCGACAACGCAGGAACTCGCATCGCTGTCGGGCGGCGAGGTCTGGATTGTGCACGTAGTCGAACGTGAACCTTCGAAGTTTGCTGTCAGTACCGCTGAGACCCGTGAGGAGGCTCAGGTCATGCTGGACGCTGCCGCTCAGAAGCTGGCAAGCGCGGGCATCAGCGTCCACGCCGAGCTCGCGCACTCGATCTACGGATACGCCGCGCGGGAGATCATGGGCATCGCGGCGCAGCACGACGCCGGTGTCATCGTCCTGGGCTCGAGAGGCCATGGCGACCTTGCCGGCCTTCTGCTGGGCAGCACGGCACACAAAGTAATCCACCTATCCGATCACCCAGTCGTGGTGGTGCGCTGATCAGCTGCGACCCGCAGTGACCCAGTGCGGACAGGCGGCCGGGTTGCCGCCCGCCCGCGACTCATCAGGTGGGATCGATGTGATGGTCCTGCCTGACCGGGATCTTCCGGCCCGACATAGGCGCGCCGCGGTCGGAGAGCTGGACGGTGACCTCGAGCACCCCGTGCCCGTACCACGCGCTGATGCGGTCCTCGTCAGCGCCGGCCGGGAGGGTCAGGCTGCGGCGGAACGTGCCGTATCGGAACTCGGAGTGGTGCTTGGTGATCTCGTCCTCCCGGCGTTCGGCCCTGATCGTCAGGATGCCGTTCGTCACCGTGACGTCGATGTCCTTCTCGGGGTCGACGCCTGGTATCTCGGCGCGGATGATGTAGCTGCCGTCCTGGACGTAATCCTCCACGCGTATCGGGTGGCTCGCGGACGGGCGCAGAACTGCCCAGGGCGCCTCCAGCCACTCGACGACCTCTCCGAAGGGGCTCTGAGCCCCGTGTGCAAGCATGCTCATCCTTGACTCCTCTCGCCTGCCTTACGGTGTCAGTACAGGCCGCAGGCAGCGCGCTGCCCAGGGCCGAAGGACCGTAATGCCGGCAGATTGCGCCCGGCAGTGCGGCCCAGAGTGCGGCCCGGAGCGGAGCCCGCCAGCGGCGGCGCGACATCGCGCGGAGGAGACGGTCATGCCCAGTCAGCGTCACAAGAGCGGCACACCAGTTGGCGGGAAGTCTGATCCTGGCCGGATTCCGGCCAGGCAGTATCAGGCGGAACTGCTCAGGCTCCAGGCAGAGCTGGTCAAGCTGCAGGAATGGGTGAAAGCCGAGGGCGCGCGGCTGATCGTGGTCTTCGAGGGCCGGGACGCCGCTGGGAAGGGCAGCACAATCAAGCGCGTCACCGAGTACCTGAACCCCAGAGTTGCCAGGATTACCGCGCTACCGGTCCCCAGCGAGCGAGAGCGAAGCTGCTGGTATTTCCAGCGGTATGTTAGCCATCTCCCGGCCGCCGGCGAGATCGTTCTTTTCGACCGAAGCTGGTATAACCGGGCCGGCGTCGAGCATGTCATGGGGTTCTGCACGAAGCAGGAGTACAGCCGGTTCTTGCATCAGTGCCCTATTTTCGAGCGGCTGCTGGTCGAAGACGGCATTCTGCTGCGCAAGTACTGGTTCTCCGTCAGTGACGAAGAACAGGAGCGCAGGTTCCGCGCTCGCCTGAACGACCCGATGCGGCAGTGGAAGCTATCGCCGATGGACCTGGAGTCCATCACCCGCTGGGAGGACTACTCCAGGGCCAAGGACGAGATGTTCGTGCAGACCGACATCCCGGAGGCACCCTGGTACGTCGTGGACAGCGCAGACAAGCGCCGTGCCAGGCTCAACATGATGGCTCACCTGCTCAGCACTGTGAGCTATCACGATGTCCAGCGGCTTCCTCTCGAGCTGCCGAAGCGACCTTTGTCGACGGGCTATGTCCGGTCGCCGCGTGAGGCGCAGACCTTCGTACCGGATTACGCGGGGACACTGACTGACCGCTGATCAGGCGCGGCTCACCGACGGCCGCGGCTCCGGCGCATCGCAGCGCTCGGCCGGCACGATGCGCGCGAACTCTCCCGGCGACACCATGGCGATGTGGCCGTTCGCCAGCCACTTGACGATGTAGGGCGGGGAGCCATCCTGGTGCGGTACGTCGATAATGAGGCCGGACCGAGCCGGATCGCCCTCAACGAGGAGCCGGTCGCCCACGCGTGCGTACATAGCGGCTCTCCTCCTCGCTTGCTGTCAGCTCCTTCCACAGTGCCCGCAAGCAGGCCCGCTCGCCGGAGGCAGACGGCCCCTGCACCGGGGACCTTCGGCAGGGTTGCCGGTAGTGCCCCCGGCCGGTCCCGTGGATAAGGGACCAAGGTCCCGGCGCGCCGGGCCTACTGGCACTGCGGCAAGTCTGTCGGGCGGGCAAGCCTGAAGAGACTGCCGTCTGAAACGTGGGAGAACTGGTGACTGCGGAGCGGGAACTGCAGGAGACTTCCAGAGCCGAGGCGCTGGGACTACTCGCGAGTGTCCCGGTGGGCCGGCTGGTCTTCACTCATAACGCGCTTCCGGCGGTTCGCCCGGTGAACCATGTTCTCGACGGCGACAAGCTTGTCATCGGCCTGACTCCGGGAACTGCCCTCGCGCAGGTGGCAGCAGCCGATGGCGTGGTCGTCGCCTATGAGGCTGATTCCCTGGATATCGCCGAGCAGACGGGCTGGAGCGTGGTCGTCGTCGGAATCGCGCTCCTCGAGACGGCGCCGGAAGCCTTGCGTGTCTACCGTCAGGCTCTGCGGCCGTGGCTCAGCGGAGCTGTGTCAGACATTCTCTTGATCAAGTGTGAGATCGTCACCGGCTACCTGCTGACGGGTCCTGGATCCAGAGCGCAGGTTGCCGGTGTCTCGGAGTAGGCGACCGCGAAGGGCTCGGTGAGTGAGGTGAGCCGCTCATGGCGTGGCTGTGCGCGCTCGGCACGAGCTCGTGACACGATGAGCAGGCAATGACACACCGGCAGCGGCGGAGCTTGGCGGCGGCTGGTCTCGCCCGCGTTGAGGGTGAGGGTTCGCTGCATCTGAGCCTGCGCGGCGACCACATCGAGGAGGTCCGGCTCGATATTTACGAGCCGCCGCGCTTTTTCGAGGCTTTTCTGCGCGGGCGCTCCTTTCTGGAGCCGCCGGACATCACGTCGCGGATTTGCGGCATCTGTCCCGTCGCCTATCAGACGAGCGCATTCCTTGCTATTGAGGACGCCTGCGGTACGGACGTCAGCGGAGCTGACGTCAGCGGTGTGATCGCAGGACTGCGCAGGCTCCTGTATTGCGGCGAGTGGATCGCCAGTCACGCGCTGCATATTTATCTGCTGCACGCGCCGGACTTCCTCGGCTATCCAGGCGCGGTGGAGATGGCCCGGGACAAGCGCGACATCGTCGAGCGCGGAATGAGGCTGCGGCGAGCAGGAAACGCGATCATGGAACTCATCGGGGGACGGGCGATCCATCCGGTAAACGTCCGGGTGGGCGGTTTCTACTCGCTTCCCACGCGGGCGGACCTCGACAACCTGGCCGTGCAGCTGCGAGTCGCCCTCGAAGAGGCGATTGCTACCGTCGAGTGGGTCGCCGGCTTCGATTTTCCAGAACTGGTCATCGAGCATGAGTTCCTCGCCCTGACGACTCCTGGCCAGTACCCGATCGAGCGAGGCACAGCCCTCACCTCCAGCGGACGGCAGTTCGGCGCGGCCGGGTTTGAAGATCACGTCATCGAGGAGCAGGTCCCGCATTCGACTGCGCTGCATGCTCGGCTGGCCGCGCTTCCGGGCCGGTACCTGACCGGGCCGCTGGCACGATACGCCCTGAACTCGCAATGGCTGCCGCCGACGGCCGCCGCTATCGCTGCGAGCGCCGGCCTGGGCGCAGAGTGCAGGAATTCCTTCCAGAGCATCGTGGTGCGCGCCGTCGAAATTGTGTGCGCGCTAGAAGAGGCGATTCGCATTATTGATGACTACGCCCCTGCGAGCGAGGCGAGCGTCCCGGTAACACCGCGGGCGGGCCGAGGTTACGGACTGTCAGAAGCCCCCCGCGGCGTGCTCTATCAGGGATATGAGATCGGCGCGGACGGGACGATCCTCAGTGCAAGAATCGTGCCGCCGACCTCGCAGAACCAGGCTGCGATCGAGCACGATGTCGGCCAGTTCGCTGAGCGCCACCTCGACCTGGACGATGAGCAGCTCGCGAGGGCATGCGAGCGCGTGATCCGTAATTACGATCCGTGCATCTCGTGTGCGACGCACTTCCTCGAGCTTCACCTGGAGCGCCGGTGATGAGCTGCCGAGCGGTCGTCGTAGGCATCGGAAACGAGTTTCGCAATGATGATGGCGTGGGCCTCGAGGTTGTGCATCGGCTTGAACCACGGATGCCGTCTGGTGCCCGGGCAGTGCTCAGCGACGGAGAGCCGACCCAGCTGATCGAGGCCTGGGGAGGAGTGGCGCTGGCAGTTGTGGTGGATGCAGTGACCGGAGGCACGGCGCCGGCCGGGACCCTTCATCGGCTGACGCTGGCGGGAGACGAACAGGCCTGGATGTCCTCGGCGACCGCGTTCGGGGCGTCCGGCGAGGCGGGACGTCGTCGCGAGGGGCATATCGCCAGCTGGCATGGTACGGGCCTCGGCACGGCGGTTGAGCTTGGACTGGCGCTCGGGCGGCTGCCCGCCATGCTTGTCGTCCATGGCGTGCAGGCGTCAGACGTCAGCCAGGGACGTGGCCTCAGCCCGGAGGTTGCCGGTGCGGTCGATGGTCTGGTGGATCTGATCCTGGCGGAGCTGCCGGCCGCTCTGGATCCGAGCGCGCAGCCGCAGTCAGGAACGCTTCGGCAGCGGCGTTAAAGGTACGGAAGATGCGCCCGGTTTCGGTCCCGGTCATCCCGAGATGTCGGAGCTGAGGGATCAGCGCATCAGTGTTGGGTGTCTCCATCGGGCCGAAGCAGCCATAGCAGCCGCGGCCGAAGGCCGGGCAAATCGCGCCGCAGCCAGCCTGCGTGGCTGGTCCGAGGCACGGCGTACCGTGCGCCACCATCACGCATGCTGTGCCGCGCAACTTGCATTCCTGACACACACTGTGACCGGATATCTGCGGCGCCCGGCCGCTGAGCAGTGCCGACAGCACGCCGAGCAACTGCCGCCGGTCGATCGGGCATCCTCGCAGCTCGTAGTCGACCTTCACATGGGCGGAAATGGGCGTGGAGGTGGCCAGCGTGGCGATGTAGTCGGGCCGGGCATAGACGACGGCTGCGAATTCGGCGACGTCACCGAAGTTCCGCAAAGCCTGGATTCCGCCAGCAGTGGCGCACGCCCCGATCGTGACGAGCGTCCGGGAATTCTCCCTGACCTGCAGGATTCGTTCCGCGTCATCCGGGGTGGTGATCGATCCTTCTACCAGGGACACGTCGTAGGGGCCGGGCAGATGTGCGCTCGTGGCCTCGTCAAAGTGCGCGATATCCGCAGCCGCGGCCAGACTGATCAATTCCTCCTGGCAGTCGAGAACGGTGAGCTGGCATCCGTCGCAGGAGGCGAACTTCCACACCGCGAGCTTAGGCCGTCTGGGTTGTGCGGACATCAGAGCTCCTGGATCGCGAGGAGAGGCTCAGCAGTACTGAAGCCGAGGACAGGTCCGTCGCGGCACATCAGAAGCGGGCCGAGCTGACAATGGCCGCAGAGGGCGATGCCGCATTGCATGTTTCGTTCTAGCGAGACCCGGATGCGCTCGGGAGCCAGGCCGACCGCCAGGAGCGCACGAGCCGTAATCCGCATCATGACCTCGGGGCCGCAGATCAGGGCCAGCGTATGCGCAGCATCGATCCGCGCGGGACCGAGAAGCTGCGTCACGACTCCGACGTGGCCCTCCCAGCCGGTTTCAGCCTTGTCCACGGAGACGCTGACATCGGCGCCGCGGGTTCGCCACTGATCGAGTTCGGCCGCGAAGACCAGCTCGGCCGGCGACCGCGCGCCGACCAGCACCACGATGCGGCGGTACCGGTCACGTTCCGCGAGGGCCGAGAGAACCGCAGCGCGGAGCGGTGCGAGGCCTATTCCGCCAGCGATGACAAGAAGGTCCTGGCCCTGAGCGTCAGCCTCGCTCCAGCATGTCCCGAACGGTCCCCGCAGGCCGATGGGCTGTCCGGTGGCCGCACCTACAAGTGCTGCGCTGACCGCGCCGACGGCCCGGACGGTCTGAGTCAGCGCGACGCCATCCGAGCCGCTGATCGAGACCGGTATATCGCCGACCCCGAACGCGTACATCATGGTGAACTGGCCTGGCCGGAACCGGGCCAGCGGATCGCCCGCCGGACTCAAGGTCAGTGTGACGGTGTCGTGCGTCTCCTGTCGTCTGCTCCTGACCACGTACGGGGCGGGCAGGTAGCCAGTGGTCACGGTGTTCTGCCCGGAAGCTGGCGCGGGGACGCGTACAGATCGAGGATTCTGATCCGCGCGGCCTGTAGCCGGGACACGGCGGTCGCCAGTAGCCGCCGGGTCAGCAGGTAGCCAAGCTCATGGTCTTGCTCACACAGCCGGATCAAATCGCCGCTGTCCATTTCTATCGCCGACGTTTGTCGTTGCGCGACTGCGCCGAACTGCCACCGAGGGACTGGGCTAAGCCAGGACAGCCCCAGTTCGTCCCCGGGACCAAGGGTTTCGACGATCACCGTGGCCCGACCCGGTACCTTCAGGTCAAGCGCGATCTGGCCAGCCGTGATGAGCCACAGGCGAGCCGCCTGACCCCCTTCGTCGAAGACTCGCTGTCCCGGTGCCCAGTCGGCTGGTCGGGCAATAGCCGCCAGCCGGTCGAGCTGATCAGAAGCCAGGCCTGCGGCGAGCCGATGTTGTTCGAGCGCAGCGGTCGTCATAGCGAGCCCGCCGCTCCGGCTACGGCTGATGGACCGGTGTCGCCGCCTTCCGCGCGAATGGCGGCGACTTCCTCGGTGAGGTCGATGCCGACGGGACACCAGACGATGCAGCGTCCGCAGCCTACGCATCCGGACTCGCCGAACTGGTCGTTCCACGTGCCGAGTTTGTGTGTCAGCCACTGACGGTAACGACTGCGGCCGGTCGACCGGACCGGGCCGCCGTGCAGGCGGGAGAAGTCAAGATCGAAGCACGATGCCCAGCGTTCCCATCGCTCGGCGTGGTCACCGGCGAGGTCCGTGCTGTCCTCGACAGTTGTGCAGAAGCATGTCGGGCACGCCATGGTGCAGTTGCCGCAGGTGAGACAGCGAGCGGCCACCTCGTCCCAGCGGGCTGCGTCCTGACTGGCCGCCAGGAGTTCGCGGATGCCGGTCACGTCCATGCTCCGGCCCATGTTGCGGGCCGCTGCGGACACTGCCTCGCGCGCGTCCTGCAACCGGACTGGATCGGCTGGCCGGAGCGGGAGGCTTGGCAGCAGTCGCTCGCCTGCCGGTGAGCCAGCCTCGACGATGAAGCTGTGGGGCTGCCCCGCGAGCTCGGTCAGGAGAAGATCGTAGCCAGGTCCCGCGGCCGGGCCGGTGCCCATCGAACTGCAGAAGCAAGTCTCACCGGGTTCGGTGCAGTTCACCGCGATGATGAAGATCGCCGACCGTCGCAGGGCATACGCAGAACCGGGGTGTGCCGGCTCGCCGAGTACCTTGTCCTGGATCTGAATAGCTCGCAGATCGCAGGGCCGGACACCGAGGAAGGCCAGTCGCGCCGGAGAGCCAGCATCCTGCTCGATGGCGAAACCCGTGCTGCCTCGGTTGCGGTCGGCTTCCCAGAGCTTCTGCCGTGGCGGGTGCAGAAACTGCTTCCACGAGCCGGGACCGGCCGAGTGGCCGAACGCGGCCGAGTCGTCACGACGCCGCAGGCGATAGGCGCCAGGTGCAAGCTCCACGCCCCAGCCGAACGGCAGGTCCCGCGCTGACGCCAGTTCAAACAGTCCGATAGCGCCCTGAGTAACGTGCGGTCCGATCACGCGGTAACTCTCGGCGATGAGCGCGGTGATCAAGTCGTCGAGACCGGCTGCGGACATTTGCCAGTGTGTGGCGGCCTGCTCTGGTCCGGCCACTGCGCATCGCCTCCTCACGGCTGGTCCGCGTCAGTCCATCATCCCGGCGGACCGCGGTCGGCTCCAGGGCCGAAAGTCCGTTTGTGCAAGCTGCAGGATGACTGCGGCTGTCTGACCCGCTGGCCGGGTCTTTAGCCCCTGTTCCCAGCGGCCGGGCGCTGGCAGCCTGGTGTCAGCGCTTCCAGCAAGGAGACATTGGGATGAGCAGCAAGGTCCGCGACGTGATGACGCGCAACGTGGTCTCGGTGCGAACGTACGCAGAATTCAAGGAGATCCTGCACGTCCTGCGCGAGCGACATTTCAGCGCATTTCCCGTTCTTGATGAGGATGACAGGGTAATCGGTGTCGTTTCGGAAGACGATCTCCTCGTCAAGGAGGCAAGGCCGGCCGGGTTGTCCGGCGGCGGGATTCTCGGGAACCGTGCCGGTCGTTCGAAGGCGGCGGGCCTGCTGGCCGGAGAGCTCATGACGCGTCCGGCGATCACCATCGGGCCGGAGGCGACGGTCGCGGATGCCGCGCGCCGAATGCACGCGCATCACGTGAAACGGCTCCCGGTGGTCACCGACGAGAACCGTCTGGTCGGCATCGTCAGCCGGATTGATTTGCTGGGTGTTTACGACAGGCCTGACGGGGACATCGCCAAGGAGATCCTTGACGAGGTCATTGAAGGACAGTTCATGCTCGAGCGCCTTGCCTTCGAGGTCAAGGTCGTCTCTGGCGTCGTGACGATCCGCGGGCCAGTGACTGGGCAGTCTGTCGCGCTGAGCCTGCTTGACTCTGTCCGCCGGGTGGACGGCGTTATTTCTGTCCGCGACCGGCTACATTACCCGGCCAGTTAGCAGTGCGCGCTGCGCAGCCTGGAGAGGAAACCTGATATGCCTGATGCGGTGCTTGAGACGCTCGATGAAGCTGACTGCCTCCGACTGATTGAGCCCGGCGGAATCGGCAGGCTGGTATTTGCCGGCCAGTGGGATCTCACGGTGCTTCCCGTCAATTACACGATGCATGACGGCGCGATCCTGTTCCGGACCGTCCAGAACAGCTCGACCGAGGAGGATCTCCGGACGGGCATCGCGCACGCCGAGTATCGGGTGGCCTTCGAGGTTGATGATTTTGACATCGCTCGCAAAGAGGGGTGGAGCGTGCTCGTCCAGGGGCCCGCTCATCATCTCGATTCTGAAGACGAGCGCGCCGAGGCGCTAACTGCAGGGGTAGAACCCTGGCCTGATGGCGAGCGTGAGCACTTCATTCGCATTACGCCGGTACGAGTTACCGGAAGGCGAATCCGGCGCGCCAGCGGCGCGTGACCACGATCCTCTTGAACTGCGACAAGGAGCACAGCAATGCGAGCGCTGGTCTACCAGGGGCCGGGCCAGAGGGCCCTCAGCGAGGTGCCAGACCCGGAGAACACCGATGACGGCGACGTGATCGTGCGGGTGGATACCACCACGATCTGCGGCACTGACCTCCATATCCTGGCAGGCGATGTGCCGTCGGTGCGGCGGGGCCGCATCCTTGGGCACGAAGCTGTCGGGACCGTGGAGGACGCTGGCGGCGCCGTGCGCAGCGTCGGCGAGGGTGACCGCGTCCTCGTTCCCTGCATCTCGGTGTGCGCTTCGTGCCGGTACTGCCGGGAGGGCCGGTACGGTCAGTGCCGCGGCGGCGGCGGATGGGTCCTGGGGCACACCTGTGACGGCACGCAGGCCGAGTATGTCCGCGTTCCGTTTGCTGACACGTCGCTCTACCGGATCCCGGCCGGCATCAGCGACGAAGACGCTCTGATGGTTGCTGACATCCTGCCGACTGGCTACGAGGTCGGAGTGCTGCGGACCGGCGTGCGCCCGGGCGAGGTGGTGGCCGTCATCGGGGCCGGCCCGGTCGGCCTGGCGGCGATGATGACAGCCCGGCTCTTCAGCCCGAGTCACGTCGTTGCCATCGACCGCGCTGATGTCCGGCTTCAGGCGGCGAGGGACTTCGGGGCGGACATCACGATCAACAACACCGCGACGAGCCCTTTGAGCGCGATTACGTCATTGACTGACGGGCTCGGCGCTGATGTCGTCATCGAGGCTGTCGGCAAGCCAGAGACGTTCGAGCTGGCAATTCAGCTGACCCGGCCGGGCGGTCGCACTGCCAACATTGGCGTTCACGGCAAGCCCGCCGTCTTCCATCTTGAGGACCAGTGGATTCGCGACATCACCGTGACCACCGGCCAGGTCGATACCTCCTCGGTGCCGGCCCTGCTCCGGCTGCTAGCCACCGGCCAGCTCGAAGCGGCCAAACTCGTCACGCACCGGCTGGCATTCGACGACTTCGAGCACGCCTACGATCTCTTCTCCGACTCGGCCGATAGCGGTGCCCTCAAGATCATGCTGACTCCGTAGGACAAAGGTCACCCGAAGATGGTCTTCCGACTCATGGCTGCGCAGAGATGTCAGCGTCAGGCTAAACGTGACAAGAACAAGTCACGGGAAGGCGCAGGTCATGACAATGGCGGCTCTCCAGCGGCAGGAGCTGGATCTTCGTAAGCCGACCGAAGTGAGCAGAGTGTTCGTGGGCGTCGACGACACGGAAGCAGGCCTGACGGCATTAGCAGCCGCCATCCGGCTGGCGCGTGCGTACCGAGTGCCGCTCGTTGCTGTCCGGGCCTGGGCGCTCGGTCTCCCGCGTCACGGTGGTCGGCGAATGCGGACGCTGACGCATCCGCACGTCATCCTGAGCTTCTCTGGCGTCGAGCAATCCGCGGCAGCATCTGTGCTCGTGCGCAAGGCATTCACGGTCGCTGCGGGCGGCGTTCCCGCAGGCCTCTCGGTCCGCATCAGCACCCCGGAAGGCGACCCGGGCCTTGAGCTTGTGCGGCTGGCGAATCAACCTGGAGATGTCATCGTTCTCGGAACAGGACGAGATCATGCGCTGCGCCACCTCGTGCACGGTTCGGTGAGCAGGTACTGTGCCGCGCACGCGCGATGCCCTGTCCTTTCGGTGCCGACGGGGCATGCGGCCCCGGCTGACTCTGCGCGTGTGCCTGGCACTGACTGAGCGTGTCTGGATCGGCGCTATTGCGGCCCTATCCACGTCCTGGCTGCGGACTGGGATAGGTCCCGGTAAGGCCCGCGGCGGCTGATCAGCTCTTGTTCCGTGCCGCGCTGCGCCACCTTCCCGTGCCGTAGGACAAGGATCTCGTCGAACTCGCTGAGGCCGGCGAGGTCATGGGTGATGACCAGCAGGCTGTGATCGCCGGTCGTGGCGAGAACATCGGCCATCAATGCTCGGGCGTTCCCGGTGTCGAGATGAGCAGTCGGTTCGTCGAGTACCAGAACCTCCGGATCGGCGAGCAGGGCCCGAGCGAGCGCCAGGCGCTGCCTCTGCCCGCCCGACAACGTGGCACCATGCACGCCGACCCGGGTTGCGAAGCCGTCCGGCAGCGACCTGAGCCAGCCGAGCAGCTTTACCCGGGCGGCGACGTCAGCCAGCTCGGCCTCAGTTGCGCCAGGTTTGGCCAGCCGCAGGTTGGCGGCGATGGTGGTGTCGAAGATGTGCGGGTCCTGCGGACACCCGCCAATGTGCTTGCGGATGTCGTCGCTGCTGAAGCTCCGCAGGTCAGATCCGTTGACGGTGACCTGGCCAGCGCAGAAATCCTGGAATCTCAGCAGCACTGATGCGATCGTGGACTTGCCTGCGCCGGTCGGGCCGACAACGGCGACTCGCTTCCCGGCTGGCAGGTCGAGATCAAAGCCGTCCAGTGCCAGCGGACTGCCAGCCTCGTACCGTACGCACACGCCGGTCATCTGGATGTCCAGCGGACCCGGCGGCACTGGCCGTGCCTTCATCGGCTCGCTCACCGGGTCAGGGGCGTCGAGGACTGCAGTGACGCGCGCCGCCGATGTCTGCGCCCTGGATAGCTGGATCGCTGCGGCCGGCAGAGTCGTCACGGCTTCGAATGCGGCCAGCGCGGTGAGCGTGATCACGGCCAGCGGCACTCTGCTCAGGGCCCCTGACCCAGTCGCGGCCACTCCGGCCAGCAGGACAGCCCAGAGCGTGGCGCCCGCAGCGAGCGAGGTGAGGCCAGTACCCAGGCCGGACGCCAGCGCGGTCCGGCGGTCGAGTCTGGTGAGCTCGCGGTCGGCGGCCGCAGCGCGGGCCAGCAGGTCGTCCTGCGCGCCCAGCGCATGCGCGTCGGCGGCGCCATGGAAAACATCAGTCAGCAGTGCGCCGAGCGCACCGCGAGCTGGCGCGGAGCGCGCCGCTGCCTGTCGCGCTGTGCGTGCGGCCAGGAACGGAACCGCGATTCCGGCAAGCAGCAGACCGCCGGCCAGCAGAAGTCCGGACGGGGCGAAGATGACGGCCGCGGCGATAACGGCACCGCCGCCGGCGATCGCAGCGGTCAGTGGCGGTGCGATGCCGCGGATGAACAGATCCTGAGTTGCGTCGACGTCGCTGACGAGTCGGCTGAGCAGGTCGCCAGAGCGGAACGCCGCCAGGCCGGCCGGCGCCAGCTGCGCGAGGCGCTGGTAGATCCGCACGCGCACATCCGCGAGTACCCGGAAGGCCACATCGTGGGAGGTGAGCCGCTCCGCATAGCGGAAGACACCGCGGCTGACGCCGAGTGCGCGGACCGCCACCACGGCTATGGAGATAGCGACGATGTTCGGGTGCTGTGATGCTCGAGCGAGCAGGAAGCCGGAGACGGCCAGCAGCGCGATGCCGCTGCCGGTCGCGGCGGCGCCGGCTAGCGCAGCGAGGAGAAGGCGGCCCCGCATGGGTCCGGCTAGTGCCAGGAACCGAGGGAGCGGCCTGCGGGCGCGCGGGATCGTGGTGGTCATCGCAGTGGCTCCAGAACTTCGGTGGCGTGCATCGGCGCGATCTGCTGAGTGAGATGGCCCTCGGTCATGGTCAGGACCCGGCTCGCCGTGCTTGTCGCGGCCGGGTCGTGCGTGATCTGGACGACGGTGCGGTCGGCCATTAGCAGCCGCAGAGCTGCGCCGATCTCGCTGGCGCTGATTGCGTCGAGGTGGGCCGTCGGCTCGTCGAGCAGGAGCAGCGGCGCGTTCCGCAGGAAGGCGCGGGCCAGCGCGATCCGCTGCCGCTGGCCAGCGGACAGCTGCTGGCCGCCGCCACCGAGGATCGTCTGGTAGCCGGCGGGTAGTTGGCCGATGAACTCGGCGGCTCCGGCCAGCTCTGCGGCCCTCGCAATGTCGGCAGGTGTGCATCGCGGCCGGCCGAGTGCGATGTTCTCGGCGATGGAGACTGCGAAGAGGTGCGGCTGCTGCGGCACCCAGGCGATGTGGTCGCGCCAGAGCGCAACCGGCACGGTGGCGAGGCTGGATCCGCCGACGTCGATGTGACCGGAGGTTGGCTCGGCGAACCGCAGCAGCAGGGCAAGCAGCGTGCTCTTGCCGGCGCCACTCGGTCCGGTGATCACCAAGTGCTCGCCGGGGTGAATGGTGAGACTGACACCGGCGAGAGCGGGGTGTGGCCGCCCTGGGTACTGCAGTGACACGTCGAGCAGGCTGACTGGGCCGTTGATGGACGCCACCGCGGCGTGCGGTGTCTTCATCGTTGCCGGGATCCTCAGCCAGTCCCGCGCTTGGCCCTGTGCCGCGGGCAGCGGGGTTTGAAGGATGTCGAGCACGCGGTCTGCCGCGGAGGCACCTTCCATGCTCGCGTGGAACTGCGCGCCGACATTGCGGAGCGGCAGGTATGCCTCAGGCGTGAGGATCAGCACCACGAGGGCGGTCTGGTAATCCAAATGGCCTGCGAGCAGGCGAAGACCGACCTCGACGGCGACCAGTGCCGTGGCGAGCGTCGCGGCGAGCTCGAGTACGAAGGCGGAGAGGAAGGCGACGCGCAGCGTGGCCATGGTCGTTGTCCGGTGTTCTTCCGTTACCCGGCGGATCTCGGCAGCCTGAGCCTTCGCGCGTCCGAAGACCTTGAGCGTCGGCAGCCCTTCGACGACGTCCAGGAAGTGGCCTCCCAGCCGCGACAGCAGCTGCCATTGCCGCTGAGTCACTGCCCGAGTCTGCAGTCCGATCAAAATGGCGAAGACGGGAATCAGCGGCAGCGTCGTCGCGATGACGACGCCGGAAATCCAGTCGGCGACCGTGACCCGGATCAGGACGGCAACCGGCACGAGGCAGGCGAGCACAAGCTGAGGCAGATAGCGCGCGAAGTACGGGTCGAGCGCGTCAAGGCCCTTGGTCGCGAGCGTGGCGATCTCGCCGGGCTGCTCCGCGGCGAGCCAGGTAGGTCCGAGGCGCAAGGTGTGCGCGATGAGCTGCCGGCGGAGCTGGGACTTGATCTTCGCCGCTGCCCGCAGCGCGGTCACTTCGCCGCCGTAGCTAGCTGCCGCGCGCAGCCCGAGCACGACGGCAAGCGCGGCCAGCGAGCCGGCTGCTGCGCTGATTCCGGTTCCGCGGATCGCTCCTGCCAGCAGGTGCGCAAGAAGGCCAGCCTGCAGGAGGATGAGTGCGGTGGTCGCCAGTCCTAGCACCACTGCCCAGACGAAGTATCCGCGCGCTGCTCGTGCGTACCGGAGCAGCCGCGGGTCCACCGGCTTCACGGCTGTCGCTCGAGTGCCGGTGTCCCGGTTCCGCTGGTCTCGCCGACGTCGGACCGAGTGAGCCGCTTGCGGAACACCCAGTAGGTCCAGCCCTGATAGGCGAGAACGACGGGTGTGAAGACGAGCGCAACCCAGGTCATGACCGTGAGCGTGTAATGCGACGACGAGGCGTTAGCCACGGTCAGGCTGAAGGCCGCGCGGGTGCTGGACGGCAGCACGCGCGGGTAGAGGTCGCCGAACAGGGTAGCCACCGCCAGCGCAAGCGTGACGGCAGTACCGAGGAATGCCCGGCCTTCACGGCCGCGCCGCGCCGCAACGACCGCTCCAATCAGCGCCGCTGCCGCCAGGGTAGCGGAGATGTCGGTCCACGGCTTGCCGTGCCGGACCTGCGTGACAACTAGGAACGCGGTCGCCACGGGAATGGCTGCGGCTGCGATCCGGACGGCCAGTGCTCGGGCGCGCGGGCGGAGCGGCCCGTCGGTCTTGAGGGAAAGGAAGATCGCGCCGTGTAGCGCGAACAGCAGCAGGGTGGTGAGCCCGCCGAGCAGGCCGTACCAGTTGAGCAGGGTCAGCAGGTTCCCGGTATAGACGTGCGCGGAGTTCAGCGGCACACCGCGCACGATGTTCGCGAAAGCGACGCCCCAGAGCAAGGCCGGGATCGCAGACCCGAGAAAGATAGCCACATCCCAGCTGTCACGCCAGCGCGGGCTGTCTACTTTGCCGCGGAACTCGAAGCAGACTCCGCGCACGATCAGGGCGACCAGGATGATCAGCAGCGCGAGGTAGAAGCCGCTGAACATCGATGCATACCAGAGCGGAAACGCGGCGAACGTGGCCCCGCCCGCGGTCAGGAGCCAGACTTCGTTGCCATCCCACAGCGGGCCGATCGCGTTGATCATCAGGCGCCGGTCGGCGTTGTCGCGGCCGAGGAAAGGCAGCAGGATGCCGACGCCGAAGTCGAATCCCTCGAGGATGAAGTACCCCGTCCACAACACGGCGATCAGCAGGAACCAGAAGGCTGCGAGACTCATGGTCGTTCTCCGGGCGTCTTAGCGGTGCGGAAGTCAGTACGTGAAGACGGGCAGCGGCTGGTCGCCGGCGTGCTCGGTCTCGTCGGGCAGGCCTCCGGCAACCTGCCGGAATGCGACCTTGGTGGCGATCGCGGCCAGCACGCCGTAGAGCAGGGTGAAGACGGTCATCGAGATGATCACTGACGACGGCGTGACTCCGGGGGAGACAGAATCACGGGTGGTGAGCACACCGAAGACGGTCCACGGCTGGCGGCCCATCTCGGTGAAGATCCAGCCAGAGGTCGTGCCGAGGTAGGGGAGTACGACCGCCCAGATCGCGGTTCGGTAGAACCAGGCACTGCGCGGCAGCGCCCGGCGCCGGCGCGTCAGCCAGAGACCGGCCAGTGCAAGCAAGCCGGCCAGCGCTCCCATGCCGATCATGAGCCGGAAGCTCCAGTAGGTCACGGGAATAATCGGCTTGTAGTCGCCGGGACCGTACTTCTTGACGTAGGCGCGCTCGACGTTGTTGATCCCCTGAACGGTTCCGTGCGGGTCAAGCGTCGCGATGAGCGACAGCAGGTACGGCACGCGAACGCTCCAGAGTTCCTGGTCGCCGTTGAGCGACCCGATCGTGAACAGCGAGAAGGACGCCGGCGACTCGGTGTTGTAGAGCGCTTCGGCGGCGGCCATCTTCATCGGCTGCTGGCTGTCCATGAGCCGGGCCTGGATGTCTCCGGTCACCGCGGTCGCGACGGCGGCGGCGAGGGTGATGCCCAGTCCGGCGCGCAGGACCCGGCGGAAGATGGCGGTGTCGGCTGCGCTGGCGGCTCTCGGGCGGATCAGGTGCCAGGCCGCCACGGCGATCACCACGCCCCCGGTGATGAGGAAGCTCGCGAAGAACACGTGCGGCCATGCGGCCAGGGCCGTCGAGTTCGTCAGCAGGGCGACGATGCTGGTCAACTGCGCCCGGTGCGTCACCGGGCTGATCGTGTAGCCGACGGGGTGCTGCATCCAGGCGTTGGCGGCCAGGATGAAGTACGCGGACAGGCTGGTGCCGATCGCGGCCAGCCAGATCGTCGCCAGGTGCAGCCGCGGTGAGAGCTTGTTCCAGCCGAAGATCCACAGCCCGAGGAAGGTGGATTCCATGAAGAAGGCGAGCAGCGCTTCCATGGCTAGCGGGGCGCCGAAGACGTCGCCCACGAACCTGGAGTAAGCCGACCAGTTCATCCCGAACTGAAATTCCTGCACGATCCCGGTGACGACCCCGACCGCGAAGTTGACCAGGAAGAGCTTGCCGAAGAACCTGGTCAGCCTGAGGTACGCCGGGTCCTTCTTCACCAGCCACGCCGTCTGCAAGCACGCGACGAACAGCGACAGCCCGATCGTCAGCGGGACAAAGATGAAGTGGTAGACGGTCGTAATGCCGAACTGCCAGCGGGACAAGTCAAGCGTGCTCACCACGAGGCCCTTCCCTTAATGACCGGAGTCTCGGAAGAGCCGCCGGTGACAGCTAACGTGCTGGGGCTAGCTGATCACCAGAGCCTGTGGCGGCAGGAGTGCCAAGCGGCCCGGGATAACGGGACCTTGGTCACCTGTCCGCATCCCCGCGGCGGCCGCGGGAATAATCCGGCGCGTTCCTGCCCGGCGCAAACCTTGTACTCATCACGTCACTCAGCGGGCGGCGCGGAGTCCGGGCAGGGTGCGAGCCGTAGCCAAGCCGGATGATCATCTGGCAGTGCTCACTCGCCGACACTGATCGGTCCGATGCCTCGCGCATGTCGTTGCGCTCGATTGCCTGGTACAGGAACGATGCGGACAGTCCCTCGGCCGTCGCAGCGAGCAGGCAGCGCTGCAGCGCCTGACCTGCTCGCAGCCAGTCGGCCGGCTCGTCGGCCGGTGTGCTGAGCTGAACGAGCTGAGGATGCTCCTCGTAGGACACGACCTGCGCCGGGGCGGCGTAGGCGGCACCGAGGAGGTCGGCGTCCCGGACCGGCGACGGCAGGTGCCGTGGCGGCTCGGGTAGCGCGTTCAGCGGGATGCCGTCGCGCCGGCCCGTCGTCACCCAGTGGCGAAGCTCATGCTGATGGCGGGTGTCGGCGGCCATCTCGCGCGTGGCTGTGCTTGCCCGCTGCAGCGCAGCGATGCACTCGTCCGGGCCGAGCATGCGCACGGTCGCGCTTTCCCGGCGGGCCGCGCGCTCCAGCTTCGCGAGCGTCGCCGCCGGAACCGGCTTGCCTGAGTACGGCCTGCGGTCGGTATGCCGGCGCCATATGGCGTCGAACTCTGCGGTCTCGTCGCGCGAGGGTGCGGTGCCGTTCTCAGCGGTGAGGATAGCGAGCACGTCGAACGGGTACTCCGGATGCGGGAGTATGCGCACGCACGGATTGCGACCGAGGAAGCGCAGCGCGACGCGGGCGTTGTACAGGGCGGCGCCGCAGCTGAGATAGAGCGCCCGGGCGTCCGGATCAGCTACCGGCAGAGCCCGGCCGGGCGAGGCCAGGAGCAGCAGACTGTTGCCGCTGACGGCGAAATGCCAGGGCTGAGTGTTGTGGATCGACGGCGCGGCGACCGCGGCCGTAACCACTCGAGCGATCTGGTCTTCGGTCAGTGTGTCTCTCATAATTCCCCCCTGGTGTGCTTGCCTCAGAGCAAACGGTGTGGTTATGCAGTCGCCCTCCGATACAGCCGCAGTGACAGGACGAGGAAGACGATCAGGATTCCGGTGCACCAGACGACCGCGAGCCACAGGTCATGGGCGACTGGCCCGCCTTCAAACAGTGCGCGAACGGCGTTGATGGTGATGGTCGCGGGCTGATTGCGGGCGAAGGGCTGCAGCCAGCCCGGCATGGTCGTCACCGGCACCAGCGCTGAACTAGCGAAAAACAGGACGAACATCGGAAGGATGGCAGCCATCTGCGCCGTCTGCGGGTCGCGGACGGCCAGGCCGAGAGCCGCGTAAACCCAGGTGAGCACGTAGCCGAAGGCGAGAATCAGGGCAATCGCGGCGATGCAGGCGACGGCGCTGTTGTGGAAGCGGAATCCGACCAGGACCGCAAGACCGACAAGACAAGCCAGTGCTGCGATTCCACGAGCTAGGTCGGCGAGTGTCCGGCCCGCGAGGAAGGCACTTCGCGCCATAGGGAGACTGCGGAACCGGTCGATCATGCCCGCTTGCAGGTCCTGAGCGAGGGCTACGGCGGTCGTCATGCCGCCGATCAGTACCGTCTCGAGGAAGATGCCCGGCACGACGAAGTCGACGTAGTCCAGGCCGGGCACGTGAATAGCACCGCCCAGCACGTAGCGGAAGAGCAGCAGGATGATGACGGGCTGCAGGATGGACACGAACAGGAGCTGCGGCGTGCGGACGATGCGGATAAGGTTTCGTCGCGCTATTCCCTGGATGTCGCGCAGCGCTAGCTGGGCCGAGACCGGTCCCGGTCTGGCCACTGGCGCCACGCTGGTGAGCTCGGTCATGCTGGACTCCCGTCGGGCGCGCCATCAGCCGGGTGATCAGTCAGGGCCAGAAAGACGTCGTCGAGTGACGGCCGGGCGATCTGGATGTCGTCCAGGGAAATCCCGGCGTCCTCGAGCGCGCGACCGGCAGCGATGAGTTCCGTCGGTCCGGCGCTGACCGGGATGCTGACCTGATTCTGGTCCTGGTCGGTGCGGGGCAACCGTGTGCTCAGGCTGGCGAGAATAGTGCGTGCTTTACCGAGGTCGGCCGGATCGCTGACTCTGACCTCAAGCAGCGTTCCGTCGATCCGGTCCTTAAGTTCCTCCGCTGTCCCGCTGGCTGCGACACGGCCGGAATCGAGGACGACGATGGTCTGGGCGAGGTGCTCAGCTTCGTCCATGTACTGTGTCGTCAGCAAGACAGTTGTCCCGCCAGCGACCAGCTCCTCGATCAGCTGCCACATTTCCTTGCGCGTCCTCGGGTCCAGGCCCGTGGTCGGCTCGTCGAGGAACAGTACCGGCGGCTGTCCGATGAGGCTTGCCGCGAGGTCGAGCCGACGGCGCATGCCGCCCGAGTAGGTTTTCACCGGGTGATCGGCAACGCTGGTCAGCGCCATCCGTTCGAGCGCTTTCTCCGCTCGCCGCCGGTACTCGGCTCTCGGCAGGTGATAGAGAAGTCCCGAAAGCTCCAGATTCTCCCGTCCGGTGAGCAGTTCGTCGACGCTGGCGTACTGGCCGGCAAGTCCGATCATGGACCGGATCGAGGCTGGCTGCCTGCGCACGTCCAGGCCGCCGACCCGTGCCTGGCCGCTATCTGGCAGCAGCAGGGTTGTCAGGATGCGCACGAGGGTGGTCTTGCCCGCGCCGTTCGGCCCGAGGAGCGCCAGCACCCGGCCCGCGTCCGCCACGAGGCTCACCTGGTCGAGCGCGCGCGTGGAGCCGAACAGCTTCGTAACGGCCTCGACCTCGATCATGGCTGCGCGGCCGTCGGGAACGGCGGGCCGCTGACGATTTCCCATCCATCCAGCATGCCGCCGCCGGAGTCCGGCACGTCAGGGCCGAACGTCACCATCTGAGGTACCTCTGGTCCTGCGGAGGGCGGAAGTCCGCTCAGCGCAGGCCGTTCGGCCCTAGGCGCCGGGCACTCTGATGTCGTGAAGTCGAGGTGAGAAGGCAAGCAAGTGAGAGCGGGGAGCCGTCATGACTGAAAGCGCCTCCATCATTGGTGCGGAACCGCTGCTTCGCGGACTGCCCGCCTCGCAGATTCAGCAGCTGGCTCAGCTGGCACGGGCGGTCAGGGCTCCCGTTGGAGCACGGCTGTTCGAGGAAGGCGGCACTGCCCGCCATTTCTGGCTGATTTCCGCAGGGCGGGTGGCCCTTGACGCCCTGGTCCCGGGTGACGGCCGCGTCACGATCGAGACTCTCGGCCGCGGAGATGTGGTCGGGCTGTCCTGGCTGACCCCTCCGTACGTGTTCAAGTTCGGAGGGCTGTGCCTGCAGCCTGTTCAGGCGTTCGAGTTCGACGCGGCAGCGGTTCGCGGGGCCTGTGACCGCGATCCTCGCCTCGGGTATGCGCTCATCGGCCGGTTCCTCGCGGTTGCCGCCGACCGGCTGCAGGCGACGCGAGCCCGGCTGCTCGAGCGGGATCCGGCGACGGCATGATGCCGCCTCGCTATGCGCTGCTGCCCGATGGCGGGACGGTCGAGATCAGGCCCGCGCGGGCGGAGGATGCCGACGCGGTCAGGGCGATGCACGAGGACATGTCGCCGGATAATGCATACCTGCGCTTCTTCAGCCTGAGCTCGCTTGCCCCGGCGCGCGAGGCGGCCCGCCTGTGCCGGGCACCTTCGCCTGATCACGTCGCGCTACTGGCCCGGCGTGATGGCCGGCTGGTCGGAGTGGCCAGCTATGAGGCCACGGGCCGGGCCGGCATCGCGGAGATTGCGTTTGCGGTTGCCGACCAGCTGCACGGGCACGGCATTGGCACCCTTCTGCTCGAACACCTTGTCTCGATTGCCCGCCAGCGCCATGTAACAGCATTCGCCGCCGAGACGCTGCCGGAGAACATCGCGATGCAGCACGTCCTCGCAGATGCCGGCCTGCCGGTGGACCGGCACTATGCAGATGGCGTGATCGAGCTCAGCATTCCGCTGCCTGCGCATGACGACGCGCAGCTCGATCACTACCTCGACGTTGTCGCCAGTCGCGGCAGCCGCGCTGATGTCGCGAGCCTGCGGCACATCTTCCGGCCGTCGTCGGTAGCCGTCGTCGGCGCCGGCCGGCGCCGGGGCACGGTCGGGCGCGAGATCCTGCACAACATCGTGGCCGGCGGATATTCCGGACAGGTCTACGCGGTGAACCCGCGCGGCCGGTCCATGGAAGGCCTCAGATGCCTGCCGTCGGCTGCAGACCTGCCCGCAGGTGTCGATCTGGCAGTTGTGGCCGTTCCGGCGGCTGAGGTGCCGGGTGTCGCTGCGCAGTGCGGGGATCGCGGTGTGCGCGCTTTGGTCGTTGTCACCTCGGACCTCGGCTCCGGGGGCGCTGACCTGCTGGCCATCTGCCGCCGGTACGGCATGCGGCTCGTCGGCCCGAACTGCTTCGGCGTTGTGTCATCAGCTGCGCACCTCAACGCGACATTCGGCGCCCGGACTCCGCCGGGCGGCACTGCGGGGCTCGTCGTCCAGTCCGGCGGAGTCGGCATCGCCATCCTCGAGCACATCAGCAGGCTCGGCATCGGCGTGTCCGCATTCGCCTCGGTCGGTGACAAGTACGACGTCTCCAGTAACGACCTGCTGTGCTGGTGGGAGCACGACGACCAGACGAGGCTCGCGATCCTCTACGTCGAGTCGTTCGGCAATCCTCGCGCTTTCGCCCGCACCGCTCGCCGCGTTGGCCGCCAGATGCCCGTGCTGACCGTTATCGGCGGCCGGTCGGCCGCCGGTCAGCGCGCAGCCGCGTCGCACACCGCGGCAGCGGCGACGCCGCTGGTGACGCAGGAGGCGCTCTTTACCCAGGCCGGCGTCATCGCCACCGAGAGCCTCGGCGAGCTGGTGAACGCGGCGGCCTACCTGGCCTCCCAGCCGCCGCCTGGCGGACGCCGGGTGGGCATCGTGTCGAACGCGGGCGGGGCCGGAGTCCTGGCCGCCGATGCCTGCGGTGACTGCGAGCTGACCGTGGCCGCGCTCGCACCGGCCACCCGGCGGCGGCTCAGCCGCATTCTGCCTACGGGCGCGGCGACTTCAGGGCCGGTAGACGCGACAGCAGCCGTCGACGCCGCGGCGTACCGGTCCGCGCTGGAGGCGGTCGCGGCCGACCCTGGAGTCGATTGCGTGCTGGCAATCGGTGTACCGACTGCCATCGCAGACGTAAGCGCGGCCATTACCAGCGCGTTCATCGGGAAGCCTGTCGCCGCCGTGCTGCTCGAACAGGCAGAGCCGGTGGTCCTGACCTCTGCGGCGACGCCTGCCGCTCAGCTCGCGGGCCAGGGGGACGATCCCGCTGCCCGGATCCCGGTCTACAGCTATCCAGAAGATGCGCTTCAGGCAATCGCGCAGGCCGCGCGCTATCGGGAGTGGCGCGACAGCGATGACGGTCAGCTGCCCGAACTGGATGGCATCGACGCTGTGGGGGCGGGGCAGCTGGTGAGCGCTTTCCTGACCGCGTGTCCGGGTGGCGGATGGCTCGCAGCCTCGGATGTCGCCAGCCTGCTGGCCAGTTACCGGATACCTTTCGTGACCGGCCGAATTGCCCGTGATGAGGATGAGGCCGCGGCGGCCGCTACCGCTCTCGGCGGGCGTGTGGTGGTGAAGGCGCAGGTCGACGGGCTTGTCCATAAGTCTGATGCAGGCGCCGTGAAGCTGGACCTGAGGTCCGAAGCCGAGGTTACTGAGGCTTACCGGAGCATGGCAGACGCCTTCGGCGACAAGCTCGAGGGGGTTCTCGTCCAGCCGATGGTCTGCGGCGGCGTCGAAATGATCGTCGGCGTGGTCCAGGAGCCGGTGTTCGGTCCGCTCGTGATCGCCGGAATGGGCGGCGTCGCTACCGAACTGATTAATGATCGCTCTGCCCGGCTCGTACCTCTCACCGACACCGGCGCCCGGCAGATGTTGAGCGAGCTGCGCGGAGCACCGCTTCTGAACGGATACCGGGGCGCGCCGCCGACAGACGTAACCGCGCTGGCCGGTGTCCTGATGCGTGTATCGCGGCTCGCCGAGGACGTGCCGGAGGTTGCCGAACTCGATCTTAATCCGGTGATTGTGCAGGAAGACCGCGTTTCTGTCGTCGACGCGAGGATTCGGATTGTGCCGGCCGCGCCCCGTGATCCGTTCCTGCGGCAGCTGCGCTAGGCCACGGCGGCTTCCAGGACCAAGGGCCCGCGCGATCGGGACGCATGCCCCTGCCCGGCAAGTGTCAGGCTGGGCAGACTGGTGGCCAGGGAATCTCGGGGGCGGAGGGCATCGTGACCGCACTAGTCAAAGACGTGATGACGCGGCAAGTAGTCGCCGTAAAGGCAGATGCCGACTTCAAACAGATCGTCATCGCCTTGCGCCAGTACCGAGTGAGCGCATGCCCGGTCATTGATGACGCGGGCAAGGTCGTCGGAGTCGTATCTGAAGCCGATCTGCTCTACAAGGAAACAGAGCCTGAGCTGCCATCGGGCATGACCCGGCTGCGGTGGCGCCTGGACGAGAAGTGCAAGGCTGCGGCGGTGACCGCCGCCGAGCTGATGACAGCGCCTGCTGTGACCACATATCCGACGGCACCTGTGGTCGACGCGGCGCGGCTGATGCAGGTGCGGGGAGTAAAGCGTCTGCCCGTGGTGACCGACGTCGGCCAGCTTGCCGGGATCGTCAGCCGCGTCGACGTGCTGACCGTCTACGAGCGGCCCGACGCCGATATCTTCGAGGAACTCACGACAGACATCCTGGCTGGCGAATTCGGTATTGACTCGGCCGACGTGGACGTGACCATCGCGTCCGGGATCGTGACGATCAGCGGGCGAGTCGCACGGCTAGAGACGGCGCTCGAACTGCTAAAGCGCATCCGCCATCTCGAGGGTGTCGTGGCGACTCGCAACAGGATGACGGTCGCCGAGGCCGCCGACGGTCACCCGGTCCGATAGATACCGCTCTCGCCATGCTGCGATGCCAGCTGCGCGCCAGGAAGGGTCCTTAGACCCTGTACGCGGTGCTCGGATACAGCAATTTTGGCAGGAGGTGATGACAATGGGAGAAAATTCCTCGGCCGTACTGCGCCGCGAACGCTCCGTGAATGCGGCGCTTGCCGACATTGGCGGACTGCTGGTGCCTGCCGCCGGGTCCGCTGCTCGCGCTGGCGCTTATGAACAGCTTGCCGTCGAGGACGTGAACGCGATCGTGGCGATGGCCGGCCGGGCTCCGTCGGTACACAACACGCAGCCGTGGCACTTCAGGCTGCGCCATGGCGCACTGGAGGTGCTGGCGGACCCGAGCCGCCAGCTACGCGTCCTGGACCCGGCAGGCCGGGAGCTGCTCATCAGCTGCGGGGCCGCGGTATTCGGCGCGCGGCTTGGCATGCGCAGCCGCGGCCGGGTGCCGCAGGTATGGCTCCGGCCCGACCTGGAGCAGCCGCGACTGGCCGCTCAGCTCGTTCCGGCCGGGCTTGCGCCGCTCAGCCGTCTGGAGGCGGAGATGATCGCCGCCGTCCCGCACCGGCATACCCACCGTGGTCCCTTCGCGCCGGAGCCGGTAGCGCCGCGGCTTCTGTCGGCGCTCTGCACTGATGCCGTCGCCGAGGGGTGTCAACTCGTGCTGGTCAGCGACCCGGATGTCGTCAGAGACCTGGGCGGCCTTGTCACGAAGGCTGCGGCAGCCCAGCGAGCGCTCCCGAATCTGCAAGCCGAGCTGACCAGGTGGCTCCGGCATCCGGCAGACGAGGCTCGCGATGGCATACCGGCGGACGCGCGGCCGGAAACTGACCGCCACGTACAGCGCGCTGCGCTGAGCTCACGGTCGGCCCGCCATTCGTGGCCGGATCCGCGGCCGGACAGCCGCCTGCCCGGCCGGTCCTTCGCACTTCCCGGCACCGAGCTGAGCGGTGGCGGCTACGCGGCGGCCACAGCCGTGCTGACCACCCCAGCAGACACTCCCGCGGACTGGCTCCGGGCCGGCCAGGCTCTCCACCGGCTTCTCTTGCGGGCGGCAGCACGGTGGGTGTTCGCCGCGCTGCAGTCGGAGCCTCTCGAGGTGCCCCGCTGCCGCCGGGACGTGCGATCCTTGCTCGCGCTGGACGGCTACCCGCAGATGCTGATTCAGTTCGGCCGGGCGAATACAACACGACCGACGCCCCGTCGCCCCGTCTCCGAGCTGCTGATCCCGTGATAGAGCCCGTGACGGAGCAGGCGGGACCAAAGTACCGAGGATCCGGGCTGATCGACTCTGGGAGTTCGGCGTGCATTTACGGGATGGTGTGAGAACTGGCCTGATGGAAGGCGGGTGACCCCGATGAGGAAGCGGCTCCAGCGCCGAGCACCGCTGTTGTGCAGCGGCGCGAATCAACTGCGACGGCGGATCGACAAGATGGAGTCGGTCCTGCTGGCCGGCCTGGCAGTCGGCTTCCTGCTGGGTGCTCCCTTGCTCGCGCTGGGAGGCGCACAGGCCGCTAAAGCAGCTGCAGTGAGCGCTCAGCGTCAGGAGAAGAGCTGGCGGCAGGTCAGCGCGGTTCTGCAGGAAAGTGGCGGAGCGGGAGTCACCGCGGCAGCCGGAGACGGGAATGTCGTCTGGGTTGCTGCGCGCTGGCCAGCACCGGACGGCGGCACGCGGACGGGCGTGATTGCCGTGAACCAGAATTCCCGTGCCGGGGAGCGCGTTCCGATCTGGGTCACCCCGTCGGGTGAGCAGACCAACCCGCCGCTCTCCGGCGCCGAGGTGGGCAACCGGGAGGTCCTCGGGGCGAGCATCGCTGTCCTCGGCCTGGCGGTCGTGATCGGGGCGACCGCAGTCGTGATCCGGCTAGCCAGCAACCGGCGGCGGATGGAAGCCTGGGCCGCGGACTGGACAGCCGCATCCGCGCGCTGGACATCTCGCCACTAGGGCTCATCCAGCTCTCGAACCAACCGAGTGGACTGCTCAGGCGGACAGCGCAGCGAGTCCGGGCAGGATCTTTCCCTCGAGAAACTCAAGGCTCGCGCCGCCGCCGGTGGAGATGTGGCTGAAGTCATCCGCAGTGAATCCGAGACCCCGAATCGCAGCGGCGGTGTCGCCACCGCCGACCACGGTGAACCCGGGGTTCCGCGCGATCGCGTCAGCGATCGCGCGTGTTCCCCCGGCAAACTGGGGAATCTCGTAGACTCCCATCGGGCCGTTCCAGAAGATCGTCGCGCCCGTGGCGATCCGGGAGGCGAACAGTGCCGCCGTCTCCGGGCCGATATCGAGGGCAAGCTGCCCGGCGGGGATGGCGTCAGCGCGGGCGACGTGAACAGGCCCGCCTCCGGACTTGCTGGCGGCTACCAGCAGGTCAGCGGGCAGCAACAGGTCAGCTCCGCCCTTTTTCGCCGCGGCCAGGCAGTCAGCCGCTGGTAGCTGGCCGCCAGCCTCGCCGCGACCGTCCACCGGATCGCCGAGCGCGGCGATGAACGCGTTCGCCATCGCGCCGCCGACAATGACCTCATCGGCGACGGCGCTGAGCGCGCCAATCACCGGCAGCTTGTCGGTCACCTTGGCGCCGCCCAGGGCGACAATGTATGGTCGCCGCACACGTCCGGTCAGCCGGGCAAGCGCCGTAGTCTCGGCGAGGACCAGGTATCCGGCGGCATGCGGCAGACGGGCAGGAAGGTCATAGACGCTGGCGTGCCGCCGGTGCACTGCGCCGAACCCGTCGCCCACATAGACGTCGGCCAGGGCAGCGAGTTTATCGGCGAACTTAGCGCGGGCCTCGTCGTCCTCGCTGGTCTCATCCGGGCTGAACCTGAGGTTCTCCAGAAGCATGATCTCGCCGGGCTTGAGGCTGCCGGCGCAGGCGCGAGCGCGCGGACCGGTGACGTCCGATGCGAACCGGACCGGGCGGCCGAGGAGCTCGCCCAGGCGAGCGGCCACCGGCCGGAGGGTGTACTTCGGGTCCGGCCGGCCGGCTGGCCGGCCTAGGTGCGAGCAGGCGATGACGGCGGCATGGCGTTCCAGGAGTGCCGTGAGCGTAGGCAGGCAGGCGCGGATCTTGCCGTCATCAGCGATCCGGCTCCCGGCTAGCGGCACATTCACGTCGAGCCGGACGAGGACTCGCCGCTGGCTGACGGCAAGGTCATCCAAGCTGCGCAGCGCTCCAGGGATGCCTACGCACTTGTCAGGCTGGCTGCCGGACGGCCGTGTAATCGATGACATCCACCGCTCCGTCGATATCCCGGATGACGCAGGTCAAGCGCTAGCTGGCGGTTCGCTGGGGCGGCACTGCACCGATCGCTAGCAGGAACTGCTCGTCGTAGCTGTGTCCGCCCGTTTCGTCCGGCGGTGCATCTCGGTGCGGGAAGGTCTCCGGACTCACGACGACGACCGGGCAGTGGGCCCGGCTGAGGCACGCCCGGATCACCGGGCCGATGGACCGGCCGGCTGTGACGCCAGAGTCAGAGCCGAGCACGAGCAGGTCTGCTTCCGCAGAAGTGTCGACAAGTGCGCGCTCCGGCATGAGCTCGACGACGTTGGTGACGATGTCTGGGTGCGTGCGTGACCCCAGGGCGGAGCGGATTGCCACAGCAAGAGTCTGGCGGCCGCGCTCTTGCTGCTCTGCGTCCGCAGGTTCGTGGATGTGTGCGTAGTAAGCATGCGGCTCGGGCACCCACGCAAGGACCACTCGAAGGGTTGCGTGGACACGGTCAGCTTCTTCGGCTGCCCAGCACAACGCCGAGACCGAGGCAGCCGAGCCGCTCACGCCGACGAGAATCTCTGGCCTCTTGTCGCTCATCGTGTACTCCTCAGAACCGGGCAGGCCGGACTGACCTGTCCGGCAGGGTTATGGCTGGACGGTGACGGGGACCGCTCTCGAGTCCCGCTGGTGTTCTGGTTCAAGTCCGACTCGGATGGTCAGGATTCCGTTGTGGCAGGCGGCACTGACGTCGCGGACATTGCAGCCCAGCGGCAGCGCCACATGACGAGCGAAGCTGCCGTACCGGAACTCGCTCTGGCAGCCCTCAGGGACGGCCGGGCGCCGGTTGGCGCGGACCAGGAGCATTCCGGCTTCCACTGTGACCGTGAGGTCGCGCGACGGGTCGATACCCGGAACCTCGAGCCGTACTACATAGCAGGAATCGTCGGGATACTGCTCCACCGGAAGCATCTGGACATGTCCACCGAGGTGATGGAGCGTCGAGATAGGCGACCCGGCCCAGTCGGGCGCAATCCCAGTACTTGTAGTCATATCGATCGGCCTCCTCTTCTAAGATCAGTCAACGGAAAGCAGACGATTGCCGGTAGGGACCAAGGTCGCAATCGGGCCGGCCTACTGTCCCGTCCTGTCAGCTACGGTCCTTGCTACAGCGAATCGCCGACCAGCGCCGCGAGGTCGACCAGCCGGCAGGTATAGCCCCACTCGTTGTCGTACCAGCCGAAGATCTTGACCAGATTGCCGCTGGCCTGGGTGAGACCCGAGTCGAAGATGCACGATGCCGTGTCGCCGATGACGTCACGCGAGACCAGTGGATCCGTGCTGAAGCGGAGCACGCCTTTGAGCGCACTCCCCGCTGCCTCCCGGAAGGCATCGTTAACCTCGTCGCTGGTGACATCACGCCCCACAACCGCGGTGAGGTCAGTCAGTGATCCGTCCTCGACTGGTACCCGGACCGCAACGCCATCCAGGCGGCCAGCTAGCTCCGGTACGACGAGGCCCGTCGTACGTGCGGCGCCGGTGGATGTGGGAACGATGCTGACGGCGGCGCTCCGGGCCCGCCGCAGGTCTTTGTGGGGTCCGTCGAGCAGCATCTGGTCGCCGGTATAGGCGTGCACCGTCGTCATAAGGCCCCGCACGAGTCCGAAGTAGTCGTCCAGTACCTTCGCCATGGGCGCTACGCAGTTCGTCGTGCACGACGCACACGAGATGATGTCGTGCGCGGAGGGGTCGTAATCGCCGTCGTTGATCCCGATCACGACGGTAAGGTCCGCGTTCTTGCCGGGTGCGGAGATCAGGACCTTGCGGGCGCCGCCCTTCAGATGCAGCGCAGCATCTTCTCTGCTCCGGAACTTGCCGGTCGACTCGATGACGATGTCTGCGCCGACGTCCCCCCACCTGATGGCGGCCGGCTCACGCACCCTGAATGCGGCAATTGGCCTGTCATTGACGACGATCGCGTTGTTTGTGCAGCTGACGTCAGCATTCAGGCGGCCAAAGGTCGAGTCGAATTCAAGAAGGTGAGCCAGAGTCCCGGGGTCGGTGATGTCGTTGATAGCTGTCACTTCGAGGTCCGGCAAATCCAGGCACCGGCGAACGACTGCCCGGCCGATCCGTCCGAATCCGTTGATGCCAATCCGTGTTGTCATATCTACTCACTTCCGGACACGCTGCTGGCCCGGACTGCCGGTGTCAGTCCGAGCCTGCAGACGGCCTGTACTTTCTCGTTACCGCGCCGGGACCACTACGACGGGACATTTGGCGTGATGCACGACCTGCGCGGTCACTGAGCCCAGCTTCAGGGAGCTGAATCCGCCGCCTCCGCGACTGCCGACGACGAGCAGGTCGACGTTCCCCGAAACGTCGATGAGTGTCTTGGCGGGGAAGCCGTTGATGGCCGTGACCGTCACGGCGGCTGGGCGCTTCTCGCCCATTGAGTCGGCAATCTTGGTTACCGCGGCCTCGGCTGCCTTGCGTGCATTGGCGACCTCATCCTCGTCGCCTGGGTAGGCGACTGGCCTTCCGGTCCAGGCGCTGGCCACGGCCGAGTGCACGGTGATGACCGTCAGTTCGGCGTTGCGAACCGCCGCCTCTGACATTGCCCAATCCAGGGCGCGACTGGCGTTGTGGGACCCATCTATTCCGACCGCGATGCTTGACATGGCGACCCCTTTTCTTCTGGGCTGCCTACCTGGCCGTCAGCCCTCTGTGTCGGTACCGTTTCAGCCGGCTCGTCACGACAACAGGGGCGTTCGGCCGGACGTTTAGGGCCCTTAGTCCCAAGCTTTCCCGGCCTGGGGGCCAGGGACTTAGGTCCTGGCGTTTGGATACCTACTGCCCTGTCGGCCGGCTCTGCCTGGGGTCAGACTGGGGGTTAGGGATCACTGGCGGAGGGGGATTGTGAGATGCCCGGCATTGTGGTTGGATACGACGGGTCGGAGAACGCCGAGTATGCGC
>Ga0335074_10001213_pt1 | contig 35230 bp, 43 predicted proteins | sample Lox_Sample_23_FD_206715 | JGI IMG/M metagenome (GOLD analysis project Ga0335074, IMG submission 206715) | Soil microbial communities from Loxahatchee National Wildlife Refuge, Florida, United States - Lox_Sample_2.3 | ecosystem: Environmental > Terrestrial > Soil > Wetlands | place: USA... | reverse complement strand
CCTTCACCGCCGGGTTCTCCGGCCGTTGGGGCCTCCGTCTCCTCATCGACCGTTCGAGGGTCTTTTTGCTGTGTTTCACTAAGCGTTCCACGCGTATGCATCTCAGTAGCCTGTTGCAAATGTTCCGCAGCCTGCTTCAGGTGCCCGAGAACCTTGCCGTGATTATCTCCGCCAAGATTGCTGTTCTTGCCGCCTTCCTCGCCGTGATTATGGCTAGACTTGTTTTTGGCTTTCTCCTGAAACTTGTGCTTCGCCATCGCTTGGCCGATCGTTCCGCCCGCGAATGTTCCCTGATACGTTGGCATTTGAAATCATCCTTTTTGCCAGTGCGGCCAAGTTCGATTCGGCGGTCGCTCGGGCGCGTTTTCGTTCAGTCCAGCGTATATGACCGGACTTGTTGGTATCTGAAGATAAAGTATCTATTTCTGGCTCAGATGTTTGCGTCTGTAACTCTTCAATTAGAGTCATCATACGGGCTTCCGATTCCATTAACTCGTCCCGCATAACCTTCTGCCGCGTAGCCGCCTCCTCGCGCACCTGTGCCAGCTGGGCCGACAACTCCTCAATCATCGTCAGGGCGTGCCCACTTTGTCGAATGGAGTCGGACGTTTCCCCCGCCATCGACTCATGCACTAGGCGGTCGAACCAGCGCCAAATCATCTGCTTTAGTCTGTCCAGCACGAGGGTGCCTCCGTTTCTGCCATTGTTTGAATTTGGATTCCGTTTGTTGCTTTAGCTCTCGCATGCGCGCGACGTGCTCGCAGAAAAGTTTCAACGACTTTGACGGCGCAATGCCACCTTGCATCATCACCTGCATTTTCTCTTTGTACACGTCTTCGGGCGGTTTATCCGCGGCCATGAAGTGAGAGTAGACGGCATATCGGAGAGCGTCTAACACGTCGAGTTGAAATGCGTCCCCCTCTTTTTTGATATCGCCATCCTTGTCAGGGTCGGACACGGCCCACGGCAGCGCTCCAAGGATATCGGGACATTGGTCGCTAATAATCCATCCCGTCGCGTTGCCCATTTCGTTCCAGCCGTCGAGGATGTTGACGCGTTCGGCGAGAAGGGAATACATATATCGGAGACCGTTCTGGCGCGAGTTCTTTTCGGCCTTGGCTGGGATGGGACGTACTATGCCGTGAGATGCGAACACATCTCCCATGACCCTCGCTCGGCTCCGAATCGACTGACCGAATGTTTCGGGAGATAGATAAATGCGACTGATACGTTCTAGCTTTTCACCTAATAGAGTCCGAGTCCGGTCAACAATTTCCTCAGCCAAAGCACGTTCGCTGAGGCCCTTAAACAGCGCCTCCGCAAAGGTAACAACAAACGTTTTGGTCGTGCCGTCACGGAGAGGCAATGTGAACAACGTGTTCCAATTGACCGCAGCGTAATGTACTTGGCCCCAGTCAATGCCGATAAATACCGGCTGAAAATACTGCTGACGCATATATCGCAGAATTACGTCATGTGGAGTGGAAACAAGATCTCTATCCCAGCAGTCGAAATACATCCCCTCGAAACCTGTCCATCTTCCATAAAGCCACGCCTCGCGGATAGCCTTAGGCTGGTTACTAAGCATCTTACGATATGCTTTTCCTGCGGGGGTGTTGGCTTTGAATGCGGGATTGTCTTCAATGTCGCTTACAATAAACGTATAATCGTCGGGATCATAGACAATTTCTAAATGTTTAGGACAACTTTTTTCGCAATCGGCCCCAAACAAATGCCGCAAAACATCGGCTCCTACGCCGCCCGGATTGGTTAGGCCGCGCACCTGAGCAATCACCGGACGACCAAAGGAATCATGTGTAGTCGTGGTACGAGCAGAGCCCGTAATGAACATCCACCACTGAAAAGGTAATTCTGCCCACTCATCAAATGTGATATTGACAAACTGACCCGAGAGATATTTTCTGGCGGCTGTTTCGTCGTTCACACTGGCAAAGTGAATCTTAGAGCCGTTATCAAACTCCAAACGAGGAGAAGTTTGTGAGTCGGTAAAGTGTCCTCGTAGATCCTCGGGAAGACGTAAGAACTCTGCAACCATGGTACGACGCAATTCCCCCATGGTGCGACGAAAAATAATCTGTTCCGAACCGGGCAGATTGTACGCGCGAAAAATGTTGTCAAACACCGCGCCAAAAGTTTTCCCCGAACCGCGCATTCCTCCCCAAAGTGTAAATGGTGTTTTCGATTGAAAATATTCTATTTGACGCTTGTGGGGAAATCCTTGAGGAGTTATAAGTGTCAAACGAGAACCGTCTCGCTTGTAGATGCGATATGGCGGACCATGTTGGCCCAGTTCGTCTAAAACGTATTGATTATTTGTCTTGACGGACATAGTGACTGTAAATTCGTTCGACCCACGATTTAAATTCTGTTTCAGTCAGGTCGCTTTTAGCCAAATTACAGATGTAGCAACATGGGCGGCAATTTCCAATCACGTATCCAATTTGGCTGTCTATCCGATCTACTCCGCTACCAGCCTCGGGCAAGAGTCCGCCGCAATAGAAGCACGGAGCAGAAATGATTTCTGCAAACTCTTCCTGAGTAATCCGCACTTCTATCGAACGAGTTCGTGCATTGGTGAGAAGACACTTATACCGCCCGTGAATCGTGCGAGCTGCGCGACGTTCATATTCTTTCGCTTTGTCCGGATTTCGAGCCTGCCAATTACGCACCGTTTGAACGTGCTTTTGTGGATTGGCAAGACGACGCGCCGTCGATTGCAAACTAGCACACTCTATGCAGCTTCGATTCAAATAGCGGACACCCGAATGCCCATGAGCACACGGCTTGCCGACATATGTTTTAGCTATTTGTCCCATTCGCCTTCTGCGCGGCGCCGTTGTTTTTGCTTTGGGCGAAAGCCACAATCTCAGCCTGCGTAATCTTGGTGCCATTTACGCCAACCTCTTGCAGGTAGGCATACAAAACATCAATGGCGTTGTTCAGCATTTTCATATGATTAACCAAAGGTTGCAATGCTTGCTGAACAAAAAATACAACTTCGGCCTGCGTGGGTTTCTTATCGCCAAAGGCACTATTCGCTTTCGCATTGTTCTGATTCTCGACTGACATTCGATTCCTCCAAAGTGGGCACTACTTGTGCCGGTATAGTTTTCGGTTCCTGTTTGCCGCCGATGTATAGAACCTTCGGGGCGCCCGCATCTGCTGTGTCGCGTTGCTCGGCTGCGATTTCGCCGCGACCGAGGTACTGATCAAACAACCGCTGTATTGCCTGCATCTGGGCCTTGCTGCCCGATAACTCGCCTCGCGCGATGGCGAGGTAGATTTTGGTTATGACCTCAATGTTGAGATGACCCGCGTATTCGCCCGCGTCGATGATCGAATAAAGCTCTTTTTTCAGCAACAATTGCAAATCTTCCTTGGCGTACAGCGTCTCCAGTTTCTTCGCGGCCTTGATAAAACGCTTTCGCGCTTTCATGGCTTCGCGGATATCTGGAATGTTGCCGAGGTTTGGCATTACTTTCCTTCGGGCTTCTTTCGCATACGAAATCCGAGAGGAGCCAAAGCTCGCGGAGTGGTCATCATTCGTACTGCGATTTCGAGACTCAGATTCAGTCCCACAACCTTACCTTCGGGCGAAATAATTTCATATTTTTCGTCTGTCTCGACGCTCATTTTTCCCCGCAGCGCGGACAAAATATTGGAAAGTTGTAATCTGGCTCCCCTTCGGAATCTTCAGAACGAAAACTGAAATTTTGTTGACATTTGAGGCATTTATATGACTCCATAGAATTGGGATCGCTACCGAGAAATTCCAACATATTATTTGTCCTCGCTGATTTGGATAACGCAATCGGTCGCTAGCATAACCGACGCCACCGACGCAGCATTCCTCAAACTCGCCTTAACTACCAATGCCGGATCAATAACTGTCATTCCATCGGGTTCGATTGGGCGACCCGATAAGGCGTCGTAGCCAACGGCGCAGCCGGCGTTGGAGGCGATTTGCAGTGAGGAGGCTATAACACTCGCCTTGACCACGCCGTCGTCCAAAACCGCCTGTGCAGAGGCTAAAGCCATTCCAGCGCCCATCACTACTCCGCCTTCCAAGGCGCACCGTGTGGCTAGACAGGAGTCCTCGCAGCGAGCCCGTAACTCGCCCATCTCTAAATTGCTCCGAGCGGCCAAACGGATCACCGTTAGACCCCCGGTCAGTTTCGCCAGCCGCTCCTGTAATTTCTCCTTCTCCAAATCCGTCGGGTTGTGAGACAGCGCCCCTTGGATAGTTTCTACGCGCTTCTGTACCGCCTCCGAGGACCCTGCGCCCCCTGAGATACGCGTCTGACTGCTCGTTACCAAGACACGGCTCGCTCGGCCTAGGTGCCCAGTGTTTAGGCTGCTTAGATCCATTCCGAGTTCTTGAAGACATGCTTTGCCTCCCGTGAGTGCTTCTAAGTCGAGCAATAAATCTTTGCGATGACCAAGATTGCTTGGCAGCTTGACCGCACAAGATTGTAAACGGCCCTGCATCTTATTCGTCGCCAGCGTGGCCAACGCCTCGCCTCTTACGTCTTCCGCGAGAATCAACAAAGGCCGAGATTGCGAAGCTACTGCATTCATTAGCGGCGACAATCCCTGAAGTGTCGTAAGTGGACGATCAATCAGAAGAATTACAGCGTTATCCAATTCGACCGTCTGGCGCTTTTCATTGTTGACAAAAATCCCGCTAATATAGCCTTGGTCGAGAGACATACCCTCTACGCGTTCAATAGTGCTTTGTCCGCCTAGCGATTCCTCGACGCTGACCACGCCATATTGACCCGCCTTCCGAGTGGCCTCGGCCACAATTCGGCCTAGATTCTCATCGTTGTTGGCAGAAATGGTAGCAACCGTATCTAACATGTCGCCCACAGGCTTCTTTATGGAGTCGATATATTGACAAACCTTTTCCACATCAGCCGTAATCTGACGGCGAACTTTAACAAGAGAATTTGTCTTAAGAGATTCGAGTCCATTCTTTAATAGGGCATATGCCAAAACACACGTTGCTGACGTGCCATCCCCTGCCTCGCGTAAGGTTCTCTCCGACGCCTCACGAATCATTTTCACTGCCGAGGCTGCCGCAGTATCTTCCAGCAAGATTTGGCGAGCAACGGTTACGCCGTCTCGGGTCGAACTGGGATAGGTGGGATAATTAAGAGCCGGATCAAACACAACCGATCGCCCCTCGGGCCCCATTGTTGCGCCAACGATGCTAGAAATAATCTCCGCACCTTCGAGCAGGGCAGCGCGGGCTTCGTCGCCTCGGAGAATGCGTCTCACAGTTTCACCCTCTGGAGGACTGCGAATACAAAAACAGCTTGGAGGCAGACCATTTCAGCAATGTCTCCCTCATCGTCCAATAGCGTGAATTCGTAACCAACTTTGGCAAAGCGATCAAACAGCACTAGGTCTCCGGCCTTAATTCCCTCGACCTTCGGCCCCACAGCGACTACGAAACCTTGATCGGTCGCAGTCCCATAGGCATCGGGCGTAATCAGCCGACTTTTGTGCTCTTTGGGGACCGGTTTCACAAAAACGCGATCCAATAGGGGCTGCGGCTTGTAACCATACTCCGGTCGGGCCCACTCTATGGGATGGAGTTCAGAATTTGGGGTCGAGTCGATATTGTTCAAAGGTTGGTGCCGTCCTATCCTTGGGAGATATAATTGTAGGTTCGAGAGGCCATTTGATGCCGACACTATCCCAGCGTACCGCGCCTTCGGTCGCCGGATTATACACGTCAGTACACTTATACGCGATAATTGTGTTATTGTCAAGAGCCTGGAAACCGCGAGCAAAGTAATCGGGGGCCCAGATGGCGCTAGAGTCTTCTTCGGTCAAAGCAATGCTGATATGCTCACCCGTTCGGAGATTCAAAGCGACCAAATATGCGGCACCGCACACGACGCGCATAAGTTTCCCCATGCCAGGCTGATAATGCAAGCCGCGTATCACACCACGCTTCGACCAGCTCTGATTATCTTGGACAAAAACCTGTCCAAGATACTCGGGCTTAAAAGTTTCCTCGAAACAGCCGCGAGAATCCTTAAAACGCGTCCATGTTATCAACTCTGCCATTCGCATTGACTCCATTTTGCCCGCAATTGGGCCCAAAGTCGCGTACAATGCCGCGCATACGGCCAGTCGTTAACTTGCCAGAGAATCAAGTCGCGGGCGATGGAGGAGAATAAGAAGTCCATTAGCTATTTTTCCTGAGATATTGAATCGCCTTTAACAGCAGGATTGGATCATCTTCAAAATGTCCTAATCCCATGTTACAGGTCTGACATAACCAACCGCGAAACTTTTCCGTTTTGTGATTGTGGTCCAATGCCAAAGATTTTGTCGCATAATAGCATCCGCATATTTCGCATCCTACCGGACACGGACGCGTGGGAGCATAGCGTCGTTCTTTTTGTCGATTCTTGTACTCCTTGTGCTTATTCGGATGAGCAGCGTGCCATTGTCGCATGTAGGCGCGATGTTTTTCAGGATGTTTTGCCCGATATCTGCGCTTGGCTTCTCGATGCGCGATTCTCTTTTGTTCGATTGTCTGCGTCATTTACCAAGTCCAGAGGCGGTCGTCGCCCTTAATATAAAACATCCTGTCCAGGGCTTGGATATTTTCAGCATTCATCCTCTCAAAATCAAAATTCGCTTGGGGTCCTTTTTCTGGGTGTACGCGGCCGGTCCAATGTACGGTTACTTTTCCTGCTGGAGTATTCAAACCGCCAGAAATCGGCTCCGATTTGCTCGACGCTTCATCACGAATCGCTTGGCGATTTATCAATTTGCTTTTATACAAAATTTTCGCCGCTTCATTCATCGTTTTAGCGCGGCTGGCCTTAATTAAAGCCACGATGCCGGCTTGGTCTTTTGCCTTGAGCAGCTCGTGATATTTTTGCTTCGTTATGGGGTCTTTTGCCAACTGACGATAAAATTCTTGAACGAGAAACTGTCGCATCTCGCCTCGTTCCTCGGCACTGAGACCTTTAATTTCCGCAGTCAGTGCGGCGAGGGCTCGAGACGCGGCCGGTCGAACTACCTCATCGGCGGCCAGATCAATCTGTTTGGCGAAAACTGCTGCCTCGCGCTTCTCTAGCGCCGCAGCCTGACGTGCCGTCGTGTCTGGTTTGTACTGCGCGTTGTTATTATGCTGGTTTACCGTCGCGGCTACGCGGTCGAGGAGCTTTCGCGCCTCCGGTTTATCGGCCACATGCTGATACAACGCGTTCAGCGCGTCGAGGGCGCTTTGCCCGTAGAGATCCTTCTGTACCAAGGCGTTGACAAAAGCTCGACCAGATATCGCATCTGCGAGTTTTGCATCAACTTGCGGAAGTCGCTCAAGGGCATTCGTGACGAAATCACTGACTCCTGCGGGATTCTCTTTGAACCATGCTTCAACTGTCGCTTTGTCTCCATTCTGCGCCGCCTCCAATGCGGCAGATTGACGCGCCAACGCGCCTTCAATGGCGTCCAGGCCCGCGTTACGGTCGCCCAGCTGCTCGGCGAGCCGACTTACGCGATCCGACAGTGCGCGAGCCTCTTCGGGCGTCTTAAACGTCTTCGCAAACCGCGAACCTTTGGACAGTTCGGCTTTCAACTGTTTATACAAGTCTCCGTGCGATTCCTTAATCGCGTCCAGAGCTTCAAATTTGAACCCGGACGCCTCGACTTCGGGCTTTTCATCTCCAAATGAGATTTCAGTCTCGGGTTCGCCGTCTTCGTAAGCTACCTTGAAAGACTTAGGCGACGCGGGTGTCGGGGTTGAGGACGCGGCTGGTGTAGGCGAGGGCGTCGGCGATGAGGTCGAAGGGGTTGGAGTAGGTGTTGCTGTCGGAGCTGAAGCGTTCATGAGTTCGGGCATTGATTGGTTCTCCATTGGCACGCTTCTGCGTGCGGATTCTGTGGCAGTTAGAACAGACTAGATCACACTTCGCAGCTTCGGCGCGCGCCTTTTCTATTTTGCCGAGCTGGCTGACCAAGCTCTTTTTGGTCTTCGGATCGCGGTGGTCGAAGTCGTAGCAACAAATCGGAAAAACGCCCCCGCAATCCATGCAGCATCCCCCATGTTCAGCGACCAGAGTCTTTTTTCTCTCTTCTCGCCTCTTTGCCGCCTCATCTCGATGAGCAGCTGCATATTCCCGAGATTTGGCTAAGATCTCCGGCGGGGTGTAATGAAATTTGCCGTTTGTTTGATAAAGTTTCATTTTCACCCATAATGTATCTGTCATTTTTGATAAAGCCTGAAATTATTTTTCAGAAAGTCACTCAAAACGAGTCGATTTCCAAAATTTTTCAAATTCTGCGGGGACTCCGACCGTTTCCTAGATACCATTAGAATGTGCAAGATAAATCGACCCACCCCCCTTCTCAGCCTGTTTTTGCGCCGAAAATTGACAGCGGTACTAGCGTCCGGGGCCCCCATCTCGTTTCATATCAGCGACATACCCACCCTGTTTCGACCATCCCCCTGTCTACGGCCGACCTGTCTCAATTTGAGACACGATCTACTACACGTGTAGTAGCGTACTCCAGCATGAGCGGTAGCTGATTACGTTTGTACCAGGCACGAGAGTGGTATTGACACTAGCTGGGATCGATGCGATACTGCTACGCTCGGAGGGAATACAATGAGAAACAAAATTAGCATCGAATACTATCCAGAGCTAGCAGTATTCTTAATGGACTATCACGGCGGACAATGGTCGCGTGGATACCGTTTGTTGTGTCGTTTGCGGCCGCAAGGATTCACTTCGCAGATGTGTGAAGAATTGCGGCAAGGCGAGTGCTATGCTTACCTAGTGGCGAACTATGCAGACAAAGTGTAATCTCACGCGATACTGCGCACATGAAGAACACAATTATCACAATCGTTCTGTTACTCCTGGCGGCTTGTGCATCTGGTACGCGCACAGCTCCGCGATCAATCTCAATGTTGTGTAACGCGCGTTGGGTCACAAGTGAGAGCTACGATAACAGCGGGCATTGGATTACGGTGTACTGCGATGCACCGATCCAGACGATTAGGTACTAAAGAGGAGCGATACTGTGGGCATGTTCATACCCAACGCGAAACAATCGGCCGCAGCGAAGAAACTAAACAATGCGTATCTGTATCTGCTCGATGTGGATAGGGTGCGCACAATAGCGCGGGAACGAGAATGCAAGCCGAGTGAGGTAAGAGACTCGGAGCGGTTGGCGTTTGATATTCTTAGCAACGCGGAACGGTTTGTGCGATGTGGGTTCAAGATGCCGCATAGTTGGTGCGAATGGCTGGGAGTCGAGTTACCAAAGATTTCTTGACACGCTGCACGATTGGAGCGATACTGTGCGCAGTACAGGAGAGAGTTAGATGCATAATATCAAAGTGGTTCTCAATCAATGCGGTGCAGCACTAGAGCTTCACAATGTTGCTGATAATCCCGTTACACTCTACTTGTTATCTCCAACACGCTTGGAATGGTATCGTGCTCAGATGTGCGAGTCGAATCCCGATATGAAATATGCAACAATTGGTCAAGTTGCGATGTATGCGGCAAAGCAATTGATTCAATCCATTACAGACCTTGATCCGGCGCTTTACACGTTCAATGCATCAACAAATCAGTACTCGAAAATATAGCAATCCGAAACGTGAATCTGATCCTTACTCGTTGCCTGATATTGTTCCGCTTGACACATTTGCACGATTGGAGCGATACTGTGGGCATGACAAACACAAACCGAATCCGAATATGAGCATGTCGAAGAAGGATTTCAACCAGTTCATCATCGATGCGGAAAGGAGGAACTATGAGCAATCTAGCAGTTGGTATCGCTGAAGGATATTTTCTCATTATCGGCGTGATGATGGCCGCAGTCATCGTTGCTACGGTGATTTACGGCCTCTTTGCTACGCTGACTGGACGTTAAACCTGTAAGCCCACTTTTGGGATGGAGGAGGGACGTGAGTAAACGACATAGCACGGAATGTATCGAGTTTGGCGAATCTCGCGCCACTGAGCAATGTATTTGCGGCAATTCCGAATCAGCACGTATCAATCGTGCGTATGTAATTGGCGGAGTTATCACGATTGGCGCGATAGATCATCATGACTGTTTTGCTGCTAATACGCATCGTATCATACTTCAGCGCGAGACTGAAACGGAGTTTGTTGGCTGGCCCGATCCCACCGATCCACATTGCTCGGATCAATGGAAGCCGGGAATTGACAAACCGTTGTTTTATCCAAAATTTGCTTGGGAGCAACGATGAAACGCGCTAAGGTCACATTGCCTGCCGATGCCGTCGAACAGCTCAAAGCGGCCGGCTGGAGTGTGGATGAGTCTACGCATCCGTGGGTGCGAGCGTGGTGTTGGAAAGGTCCTGATAACCTTCCTGCCAGATTTCGCCTAGAAGACGCGTGGAATATGCTACAATGGTTCAGGAGGCGCGATGCGCAAAAGGGAAAAAGATGAGTAAACTAAAGCGAATACTGGATAGGATCTTAGGCACCGGTGATCCCAATAGTACGGCGTACTGGATGAATCCTTGGGGTTTTTAGCTCCGGCGCATCAAATTGTCACACAGTCCATCCATCCTTAGAGTGGGCCTATGAGTATCCTTCGTCTTTCACCTCCAACGCAAGACTTTCGATTTCAACGTCCATGTGATCCATACGTTTGTTGACTGCATTGAGCAACAGAATGGCCCGAGCCACAGCAGTTTCAGGTGAGAGTCTTCCAATCATCGTAGCAGCAATGTTGGCGATTAGTATTCGGTTGTTCATTTTGCTCCTTTGCGCCCCTGTGTAGTAAGTGAGGTAAGTTTCAACATTCTAAAGGACTTAATCACCCAAGTATCCAATAAGTGAGGGTAAGTGATTCGGTCGATTGCTTACCGTTACTTACCTCTCGCTTACCGAGCTAAGTCTTTTATAATCAATTAACTTACCTCACTTACCGGACAGGTATGGCGATTTTCGCTAAGTTGTTGATTACAAACCAAGATCGGTTTTTTCATATCTGGTATTCTTTCCAGCTCCGCTCTTGCGAATCAGGCCGATTGACTCGGATTTGCGCAGAAACTCCGCAGTGGTCTTGTCATTGCCCGATAAAACGCTAACCTCTTTGAATCGAAAGGAATGCGGTAGATGAATAAGCACTTCAAGCTGTTTGGGCGTTAAGAGCTGGCGGCCGACCACGCGCCGATATCCAATCGGATCGCCTTCGTCATTGTAATCTCGCGCGATATAGATAGGCCCAAAGTTGCCTCTAAGCTTATAGTGTCCGCGCAGAATTAGCTCAACGTCATTGTGTCCGCCTTTGTAAGTTTCGATACCGATACGTGTTGAGGTTTGATTGATGAGCGCTCGAGCGCCGGCCGCGACCTCAAGCCATGTTAGAACGTTTTTGCAGGTGAGCAAATCTTCCGGCATGGATAAGGCATCTGTCTGCTGTTGTGTCTTGCGCGGATGATGAATGAACTCCCACGACAGGCCGGGAGACAAACTGCACATCTTCTGACATTGGTTGATGAGATGCGCAGCGGCACTATTTTTCAGCTCGGCGTCCGAGTCATATCCGCGCAGGGCATCGACATAGACAATGGCAGGTTTCCAGAGACGAATCTCTTCTTCGACCTGTGCGCGATCAGGCTGGAGCAGAATACGAAAGTTTTCTCCGACACCGGGGATCTGAAGATAGCTGCAAAGCGTGTCAAGCACGCTATCCAAACCAGTAAAGGCGTTTTCATAGTCCACCCAGAGAACGCGGCCCTGACGTGTTGGTAAATTGAGAAACGGCAGACCATGTGCGACACATAGTCCCTGTTGTGTATAAAGCGGCGACTTGCCCAGCCCTGAATCGCCCACATTGATATTTACGGAGTTTTCTGGAACCAAGCCCTGAACATGATCACCGGGGGCATTTTCAATCAGTTTTTTAATCTGATCATGGGAGAGGCTGCGTTTTGGCTTCGACATTTCCACCTTTCTAGAAGTTCGGGCTAGGGGAGCGCTTCTAGTCACTCCCCGCCCAAAGGTCACCGAGCCCGTGAGCCCGGAGGCTGCGGGGAGCGGTTTCAATGGTAATGTATCCATCTCGGGCGAAAATGCCTGAATTTATTTTTTCGCTTCGGAGGATTGACTTTGGATGCGAAGTGTGAAACAATGCCGGATATGCAAGCCTCTATTCTTACCGAGCAACAACGAAAGACACTCAAAGAGAGTGCGTTTCGCCTGCGCCTCATTTCGGTCGATCCTGATAATCTCCATCAGGCGGTCGTGGATTTGAGGTACGAGGTATTCGAGTTGGTTAATATGCTTCTGGAGAGTCTCTAAGGAGAGAATTAACAACATTGAATCAATGTGCCAAAATTGTTCGCAAATATCTCAAAGTGTCGGGAGTCAGATTGTGATGTGGTGGCGTTTGACACTCGCATACCTGTGTTTGCTGGTAGCATTCCTGATAGCGTTTTCTTTGCTGGTTTACAAAGATGAGTGAATTTCAGCCAGATTTGAACAAAGTGGTCCAAGCCATGCTCGACACGGGCGCGGGGCCGCTGGTGCTCGAACAGGCTAATCAGCTTGTCGAGAAGTGGGTCGCAGAGCGCGTGCACTTTGATAAGAAAGTTGTCGCTGTCGAGACTGGTTTTGCGCTGTGGCTCGACGAGCAAAGCGTCATTATTGGCGTGATGGATTTACTGACTGAAGAGAACGGCGTGGTGGTCGGAAATGAGCATAAGACTACCAAAGGCACAACGCGATACTGGAATGAAGCCGCGTGGTTGGAGTCTATTTCGACTTCACCACAGTGCTCTATATATGCTCTGGCGCTGCGAAATGGAGATTTCTTTGAGCCTGTGCCCGAGCTGGGCGAGCATCCGCCAACTATTCGCGTTCGCGCCGTGACTAAGAGCGAGCCGCCCGAGGTGTGGGGAGATGAGCCATTGGAGTTTTCGTTTGAGCGATTGATGGCCACGAAAAATGCGCTGCTGAATCAGGCGGCGTCTATACGCGCTATGCGACGAACGGGCGCGGTGCCGTGGGCCCTTCCTGGCATACACTGCACCAACATGTTCCGGCGCGAGTGTGAGCACCTAGCGGCGTGCAAGAAACAACAGTATCCGGCGATGGCTGGCGTATTTGACCTCGATAATCCGGCGGCAAAGCTAGTATTACCAAAGCTGGGAGACCGTATTAACGATCCAGACCTTGTCATTCTCTCGGCTTCCAGCTATAATGATGCTATGCAATGCGCCGAGTTGTATCGACGGAATCTGACGGGAAACAAAGAATCTTCGCGTGATTTAGATGTGGGCAGCGTTTTTCACACCGCTGTTGCGTCAATTTACAATCAGCTTAAGGAGTTTCAGAATGTCTCAAGAACTGGATAAGCTCTGCTCCGAAGTGGTGCAGCAGTTTGAAAATCGGCGTATTGGTGCAGTGGACCCCAACCGGGATCCTTACGGAAAGGAATCGGTCGGTAAGGGTTCTCTCTTAGATTTTCATACTTCGCGCCTACTATCTCGGGAGGAACAAATCATGTCAACAATGAATCAAGCGTTGGCTAACGCTCAAGCAACACGCGCACCCAAAGGTGTTGTGCCAGTCTCGACCAATCCCGAGCATCTGCGCTATCTCCATTGCCTAATATATGCCGGCACGGGTGAATACAAGACCACTACCGCGGCAGAGTTTGGCGGGCCGGAGCATACGCTGATTGTGCTTACGCGTTCCATTGAGCAACTGATACCCATTGGCGCGGGCTATCACGTGGTTCAAGCGCAGACACCCGAAGCGCTGTTTTGGATTCTGACCAATCCTGACGCCGCGGCCGATACGGTTGGTTTTCCTGAGTGGAAGACTGATCCCGAGCGTGTGCTAATGATCGACGACATGACCGAAGGCGTGGCTATGATTGTCGATAGCAATACCTGCGACGATGATGGGAAGGAACGCACAGGACAAGCCGGGAAGCAGATTTATAAGTACACTAACAACGACGTGCGAACGATCATGGCGTCGCTTAAGAAGAAGCGAATGCATTTGGTGATGACGGCGTTGGCTGGTGTGTTTCAATCGGAAATTGCGAATGAGGAAACGATCTATCCTGAGATGCCCAAGGGAGCGCGTGGACTGATTACGGCCGAATTGGAGTTCGTTTTCTACATTGACCGCGCGAGTAAGAAGATGTTTACCGAGCCCGACCAGATTCAGTGTATCAAGAAGGACGAGAAAGGGCATAGTAAGCCGGGTCTGCGAACTATCTTCGCCAAGTCCAAGCTGCCCAATCGGCAGAAACTCGGCAAGGTGGATTTGAACTTGCGCGCGGTGTGGGATAAGATTCGTACTACCTCAAAATAATTATCAAAGGAGAGAACATGAAAAAATACTATTGGCATTTCACGTCTGACAAATTGCGAGACGGAAGACCAATTCCGAAGCGTGGAGTATGGTTAGTACATGATGGACCTGTTGAAATGTGTTGCTCGGGACTTCATGCGTCGGAACATCCATTTGATGCATTACAATATGCACCAGGAATACTGCTGCATAAAGTTGAATTGCGTGAAATTGTAGATATCCAATCCGATAAGATAGTCGCGCGACAACGAAAAATTGTTGCCACGCACGATATGTCAGAGATATGTCGAAAATTTGCGCGTCAGCAAGCCTTATCGGTTGTCAAAAACTGGAAAACCCCCGCACCTGATATAGTCATAAAATGGCTTGAATCTGGGAAAGAAAAATTCAGGGAGGCGGCGGAGGCGGCGGCAGAGGCGGCGTCGTGGTCGGCGGCGGAGGCGGCGGCGAGGTCGGCGGCGGAGGCGGCGGCAGAGGCGGCGTGGTCGGCGGCGGAGGCGGCGGCGAGGTCGGCGGCGAGGGCGGCGGCGAGGTCGGCGGCAGAGGCGGCGGCGCGGTCGGCGGCAGAGGCGGCGGCGAAGGCGGCGGCGTGGTCGGCGGCGGAGGCGGCGGCGAAAAAGCAATTTTTATTTTTGGTCAACAAAGAATTTCGCCCCGTGACAAAATGACATATTTCGCTTGACATTATTTTCGACTTTTGTTAGAGTTTAACAAGTCCGATTCAACAAGGAGACAGAATGACACCATACGAAGCAGAGACGATTAACAACGTGACCGATACCGACGTGGACGTATTTGGCGTCCCGGTCATCGAAGAACCGCCTTTTGAAGCCGACGCACACGAAGCAACGATTACTGGCGTGACAGCCGAACGATCGAGCCAGAAAGGGACGCCGGCTTTCTTCTTTCACTGGACGAGTCGCAACAATCCGCTGGTGGATGGCGTGTTGAAAATGTGGTTGCCGGTGGCTTACGTCAAGAGTGGTTTTGATACCAAGTTCGACTTGGCGCAGCTCGCCGAGGGCCAGCAGATCAGCTTCCGCATCAATATCGGCTCCAGCAAGGGAACGGCACTCTTGCAACGGTTGGTGAAATATGCGACTGCGGCCGGACGCTCTGCCGGTGACCTCGGCCTGACCAAGGCTACCACGCTGGAAGGCCAGGCTGCCAACTACAACGCTCTGCTCGCCGGTGTGCCAGTGATTGTATTGCGGACACCCGACCGGGACAATCCGGAGTATCCGGTGACGAGCAATATTGTCGCCGCAGACGCTTACACGACTTCGCCGAAGACGTTTATGACGAAGGACGGGTCGAGTAAGTACAAGTTGGCGTTTCAGCCAGAGTAGTCCAACTTTCACGCCAAACTCCAAATGAGGCGACTCTCTCCCGCCTCAGAGCCTAGGATCAGTAGGGCGTGAACACAGGGCCCGGCCTCAACCGGGAGCACGCTCGGGGCGGGGCATACCGTCTCGACCCCCGAGCGTTTTCATACAAAGGAGCGGATTGAATATTCCGAAGTGCTGGCTAGTTTGATACTTTAGATATAAATGGTAAGGCTGGGCCAGCGGGTGACCATCTCCAGCCCAACCGGGTAACCGGCGCAAGCGAAGGCCCCGCAGTGGTATTAGAGCGGCGTGTGGCGCAGGGACACGTGATCTTTGGCCAGCATGATGAACCGCGCAATGCATCACACGTCGCTCTAATACCACTCTATGGATGGAGTAAGGTAGTGACACAGAAAGAACACGCGCGGAACCTGCTAAATGCGGCGGTACGCCGTGGCCGAATTCAAAAGCCGAGCAAATGTTCTCAATGTGGCAAGACCCTTTCACGATTTCATATCCAAGCGCATCACGCGGATCACGCGTTACCGTACGATGTGGTTTGGGTTTGTGCCACATGTCATGCACAACTTGACGGCACTATGGCTCGAGGTTGGCGCAGAAACAGGACATACTGTATTAAGGGTCACGAATATACGCCGGACAACATTTATTGGGAGCGAGGAAAGTGGCGACAGTGTAGAATTTGTAAGAACGCTCTCTGGAATCGAGCATACAAAGCACGTCGAGAGGGTAACTCTGTAGTCGGAGTAGGTAAGCAAGTCTAGGATGCGATGGGTGTGCAGTATCAAATCCAGGCAACGTCCCGCCCACATGACGACCTGGTGGATGGCGCCTGTCAACAAGCCTCATCCCTACTCCGACTATAAAGTTATCCTCCATCCCTAAAGTGGGCCCGACTGTCCACGCATGAAGCGCTATCTGATAATTCTTGAGACAGCCAACGAAACCGCGCTCAAGGTGCTTCGGTGGTGGATACTCAAGTCTACCGGCGTCGTCTGGGAAGATTGCCAGGTCGAACGCTCCGGATATGATGTGACACAGTTCGCTCCTACTGTCGCGCTGATTACACTAGATCCATACAAGCTCACCCGCGAGATTACGCCACTGACTCTGGTACAGGAAGATTTCAAGAAGGCGCGAGATTTTGTTGTCTCGGGCGAGCGAGTTATGGTACTCTGTGGTGGTAAGGTTGCGAAAGAATATCTAGGCTATGGGCAGAATGCGAATAAGATAAGAGGACACTATGCAAGAACTACTTCATCAAGTCGGTAAATTAGCTCAAGATATGGGTGAGCGGTGGCGCATCGAGCATTCTGAACTGATGGATGCCTATCAAGCGTGCCTAGAAAAATGCCTTACCGACTAATTTCTTACCCGACTTACTCCTCCGAGCCGAGTGACATAGAGAAGTTATATGGTCAATCGCCTCTCGGATTAGACCTAGAATTCTCCGGCGAGACACCTACTATACTCGGCCTAAGTGACGGCAGGCTGCATATAAGTGTGCCGTGGACCGACGGAGCCCCGTACCTGCGCGAGTTAGTAAGTCGCTATCCGGCGGTTAAGTTCGTCGGGCACAATATGGTAGGTGCCGATCTGCCACTATTGGAAGGCATTGCCCTCGAACAAGTCGAAGATACTATCCTCTGGTGGTATCTTACTAACATGCATCTCTGCAAATCCTCGACTAAGCAAACGCTAGACGAGGAGCATGGTTCGGGCCGCAAGGGCGCCGGATACATGAACCTGTGGACAATGGCAAGCGTTAATACCGATTTTCCCTGCTGGAAAAAACATCGCGGAAAACATTGTTCTGGCCCTTGTGATATATGTCAGCCATTCTGGTACAACGCGCTGGATGCCGCCGCGCCAGTAATCGCCCTCCCCAAGTTGCAACGTAAGGCGCAGTTGATGCGCGTAGACAGCCTGTATCCTATGCATCGCAAGCTGATGTATGTATTGGACCAGATGCGCTCGTATGGTGTTTTTGTGGATGTTCCTTATATCGAGGAACTGAATAAAACGTTCCTGGCGGAACGCGCTGAGCTGTCTGAAAAGTTACCGTTTAATCCAAACTCACCCAAGCAAGTAGTACAACATTTCAAAGCGCTCGACCTCGACGACGCGCAGCAAGAGACGATAGACGACTTGGTAGACGACCTTGGCGACAGCGCTCCCCCAGAGCTGCTAGACCTGCAAGCCTATAAGGAGCTGGGCAATGGAACTGATAGATGGTTTGCGCCGCAATATCGAGACAAGCATGGACATATTAAGGGCTATCGGGATCTGGCTGGATTTGTTCATCCTCGACTCAATCCTTTCACATCCTCGGGCAGATTGGCGTGCTCGGCGCCCAACTTTCAGAATGTAGGGAAGCGTAAAGGCGAGGCGATGAGACGGGCGATTATTGCGCCGCCGGGGTGGTATATTGTGCGCGCGGATCTGTCGAATGCCGAGAATCGTGTAGTGCTGCATTTCGGCGGTTACACGGTCTCGCGCGAGACGGACTTGCACACCTGGGTTGCCGAACTCGCCGGATTGACGCCGGAGATGGACTTCGTTAAACGTGTTGGTGGCGGTAAACCGCGACAGGCGGCGAAGTCTATCCAACATGCTGGGAATATTCTCGAAGGTTTGCAGCTCAAGACTGCTGAGCAATTACGTTCCAAGCGTATCCGAGATGAGATATCTAAGGGTGCCCGCGAGGTTCACCCAGATTGGACCTTCAATGGAAAAATTGTTTCTTTTACTGGCAGCAATCTTTCAAGACGCGTGTATGGCGACGCGACCTTAGAGCACAGACGTGCGGCTTTGGAAATTCAAGCAAAATACTTTGAACGGTTTCCTGGCATCCGAACCTTTCAAAAGCGGATCGCTAAAGAATGTGAGCGCACTGGCGTGGTACGAGGACCGCTTGGTTACACTCTCCTATCCTTCGGCGAGTCAACCGATCGTATGAAGATTAATCAGGCGACGTGGCAGCAACAGCCTGTGTCGCATATAACTAAGCTGGCATTGTTGACGCTGTGGGACCGGTGGGAACAAGGCGGATACTTGCGCCCCGTGCTCCAAGTTCACGACGAGATACTTTGCTATTGCCGGAACGATGTGGCGCCCGAGACGGCGTGCGGGTTGCTTGTCGAAGCGATGGAACAGCCGGTGCCGGAAATTCCTGGTCTCGTGATACCCGCAGAACCTACCCACGGAAAATCCTGGGCAGAGTCGGATCAGAGAGAGCCCAATGACTAAGACTGAATACGTTCTGATCTTTTGAATATTGCAATCAATTATCTCTTGACTTCCGCCCTTGCGGATGATAGGATTGCCGAATGAAAATACTGCTCTTCGACGTAGAGACCTTCCCGAACGTTGCCTATGTCTGGGGCAAGTATCAGCAAGATGTAATTCGCTTCAAGCAGCAAACGTGTGTTGCAACTTTCGTCGCCAAATGGCTCGGCGAGAAGCGCGTCATCGCCAAGGCTCTCCCCCACTACGCCGGCTACCTGCCCGGTTCCTATGATGACAAAGCACTGGTCCGCGACCTCTGGAAATTGATAGACGAAGCCGACGTTCTGGTCGCGCACAATGGTATCGACTTCGATGTGAAAGTCGTCAACGCTCGTTTCCTCGCTCATGGCTTCGGCCCGCCCTCCCCGTACAAGATTGTAGACACTAAACGCGAGATGAAGAAAGTTGCGCGAGTGAATAGCAATCGGCTCGACGATCTGGGCGAATATTTCAATTTCGGCCGCAAGATTAAGACAGACTTTGATCTTTGGCAAGGCTGCATTGACGGCAAAATGTCCGCCTGGCGCACGATGTTGCGGTACAATGTGAAAGACGTGATACTGCTGGAGAAGCTGTACCTACGCCTGCGTCCGTGGATGAAGACGCACCCGAATTGCGGCGTAGACGCAGCGTGTCCTAAGTGCGGGTCGAAGCATATTCAGCTACGCGGACTCGGCATGTCCAGCACTGTGACCTATCGCCGGTTTCAATGTCAAGACTGCGGCGGCTGGGGCCGCTTCATCAAATCGGAGAAACGAATCAATGTCACGAACATCTAACCGCGTGTATCTCGCCGGGAAATGGCAAGAGGCCGAGTTGGTACGCAAGTACGCCATCGAACTCCGTATACTTGGTTACCATATCACCATGCCGTGGTTCGAGCTGCATGTGGCGCCCGCTGTCGAAGATATCCCGTGGTCTGCCGTGGAAGATGAGCGCGGCGTGCGTGACTCCGATACATGTATTTTCATATTTGAGCGCGAATTGCCATACTCCGGCGCTATGACTGAGTTGGGTATCGCGCTGGCTTTGGGCAAGCGGATTATTATTGTGGGTCAGGGTGGAACACGAAACATCTTCACCCATCATCCGCTGGTCGAACACGTTGACTCTTGGGAGCAAGCGATACAATGTCTGAACAAGTAAAGAAGCCGCTGTTCTCGGTAGACGCGGCGGAGCGGAAAAAGTATCCGGTTTACTCCGGCGTGCTAGGGTATTTTCCTGCTGCAATTGCTGAGATAGCGAAAGTTTCCTATGTTGGGAATCTTCAACACAACAATGGCGAACCTCTCCACTGGGCTCGCGGCAAGTCTACCGACCAAGGCGATACGGCGCTGCGGCATATTATGGATCACGAGGTGAACGCGCTGGATACGGACGGCTGCTACCATCTGGCGAAAGCGGCGTGGCGAATATTGGCACGATTGCAACTCTACTTGGAGGAGCAGGGCGCACCGAAGGCTCCGCTAGCACGATGATTAACGATAAACAACAACAAGACTGGCAAGCGTTGGTTGACTATTTGAGACCTTTTGGTAATAGCGCTTGTCTGAATGCATTGCTTGAAGACGGACCTGATAATACGACCGATTTTGCTGGATTGCTGGAGGATTTCAAACGCGATGACAATTCTTAAACTCATCTGGTCCCACGCATTTGTCGCATTCCTAGCGATCGCCATCACCTACTATGCCGCGAAGGCTTTCTATCAGGAACACGAACAACACGCTTTGGCCGCTCAGAGTCTAAGAGCCGCGCAGACAACTATCGCCGGCTTGGAGGCCAACATTGCGGCGGTGAATGCTCAGGCGTCTTCCGACCGGGCCCGACTACAGCGCGCCCTTGCGTCTGTGAAGACTCCCGTGCAGGCTGCCGCCGCAATTCCTTCTGTACCATTGCTTACCGATCTGCCGCTGAATACGCGACCGGCGCCAAGCAATCCCGCGCAAGTGCAAGTGGATGCCGTGGCGCTGTATACCGAGCTTAATACCTGCGCCCAGCAGTCGGTCGCATTGAAAGCGTGTACGCAAAATGCGGCAGACCTTACGCAAATCGCGGCGCAAAAAGACGCCCAGATTGGCGTTCTAAAGAAGCAGAAGCCGTCTTTCCTGACGCGCATGAAGCATGTCGCCGAAGCGGTAGCAATAGGAATTGGGATAGGAGCCCTTATCGCACATGGACTTTGATAAGATAAGCAAATGGTTAGATCTCGCCCTGAAAGCCGAGGTGCATGCGTTCGCCCTAATACTGATTGGCGCCGGTCTATATCTGCACGGAGCCAAGGAGATTGGCTCGGGCGCTTTCTCAGCCGGATTGGGGATATTCAAAGGTAATCGTTAATGGACCGTTCCCTTCCCCAAAAAGGCGACCTGCCCGGATACAAGCTCGAAAAGTTCATCCAGGGAATCGTCGCCAAGCTGATACACAGCTACCATATGTCGGATTTCGTGATTCAGTCTCCATCCGGTCATGTAGATTCGGATTTCCGCGCCGATATGATTCAAGCTGGCTGGGTCGCCGCGCTGGAATGCCAGAAGTCACATCCGAAGGAATCGAAAAATCCTCATTACCTACGCCGAGCCGTGGTAAATGCGTTGCTGAAATTTGAACAAGGCGATCGCCGCCGCCGTGACTCGCGCGAGGATATGGATGATACCTTGCCGACCAAAGACCGACACGTGTCCACAAAATATGATATTGAGCTATTATTGGACAAAGCCCGACTTACGCCGACCGAGCAGTTGGTGGTCGAGTTGACATATGGTCTCAACGACGGCAAGGAGCACACGGTTACGCAAATCGCGCGTCTGATGGATAAGTCGGAGTTTTATGTCGAAGGTCGTTTGAGGGTTGCAAAAATAAAATTGCAGGTTGCGGCGGGACGGTAACCCTCCATCCTAAAAAGTGGGCCCTAGAGCCCCAATTTCTTCAACACCATATGTATGCTGCCAAACAGCGGTATCAACACCGCCGACTGCACCCAGAAACGCGTGTCCGCCGTCTCCTGCGCGCGCTCTAGCATCGTCACTCGTCCATGATCACCGGCCAGACTCTCGACCATCTGCTTAATCGTGGCGATGTCTTCGGCCATTTTGACGTTATACTCGCGGCGTTCGTGGTGTTCCATTATTTCTGCGCCTCCGCGAGTTGTTTGTCAAACGACCATTCTGGATGCGCGTCTTGTATCGCGCGCAGCTTGGCGTCAAAGGCGCGACCGGCTTCTGTACTGCCATACTTTCCGGCCTGCATCAATTCCTCGCGCGGGATAACAGAGGTTGCACGTTCTGAGCCGGGAATCATATTCACTGGAGCCACGTCGTTATGCATCAGTGGCCGACGCAAAGCCACGTCTAAATCTGTTTCCTCGGTGGCGGGTACGGCAAACTCGGCGGGACTCGCCGCGCCGGGACCCATAGAGATCTTACCGGGCGCTGGTTTCATTCCGCCCGCGTATTGCATACCGCGTTCTGACGCGCGTTGCGTAGCGATACGCTGCATTTGCTCCTGTGCGGCCGCCTCTTCGGGAGTCAGAACAAGACGAGCTTTGGGAGCCGATGTGCCGCCAGCGCCACTTGTGGCACCCGTTGCTGCACGTCGCACATCTTCTGCCGCGGCCGCTTTTTCTCCGGGCATGAGAGACTTTTCGGCCATACGCGCGCTGCGTAGCGCTTCGCCTTCTGGCGACGTAGAGCGCCATGCTCGCATCAAAGACGATTCCGCTTCGGGTGAGCCCAGCACGGAACGCAAAGGATGATAAAGACTTACATCGCCTAATGTACGTCCAGCAGTCTTGACCACTCGTCCCAAAATGGGCGCGATCGGATCAAGTTCAGATGCGGCCGGCAAAGACATTCCCGCAGCCAACATGCCGCCATATTTTAGCGCATCGTGTCCCACATCGGCCCAAGTTTTGCCGGTGCCAGGACCGTGTGTGCGCGCAAAAGTTCCTGCCTCCTCCATCAAGGTAGGCGTGTGGGCGCCGATTTGAAACGGAGTTTTAGCCAGCGTTTGTGTAGGCGCTACCTGTTGTGGGTGCTCAGGCCCCCAAGGTGCTTCGCCTTCAGCCGGCGCGGCCCACGGAGCAGTTTCAGTCTGTGGTCCAGCCATTATTGTTTCTCCCAGTTGTTCTTATCGTGCCAGTCGCCGCCCTTGAAACGATAAGATGCACCTTGATACTTACGAATCGTACCAACAGCAGGACTGCCCGCTGCGGCAGGTTTGGGCGGTAACATTTCTCCCGCAGTGGCTTGAATGCTCTTAATTGATGCAACAATTGCATCGGGATTTTTTTGCAGGTCGCCAATCAAATTTTCAAATCGTTCGGCCGCATTGGCTCCACGAAATCCGTGTAAGCCAGGATTCAAGGCTGCAAATGATCTTAAATGTGTTTGTACTCCGGCCAAAACGGGATCACCAATCGGAGTATTTATTCCATACTTTTCAATCCATGTTCCAACCGCTCCCAATTGATCTCGATATTTTTGTACGTCTGCAATTACATCGTCGCCCACGCGAACGATATTACCGGCTTGAAACATTTGATGTCCGGCTGCGCCACTAGCTGGGGTCGATGTCGCCGCGGTAGTATTGATAGGCTTCCACGAATTGGAAGTTGGATCATACTGAACATCAACTGGACGGCCCTCTGTGTCCATAACCTGCTGAGTAAACGGACGGCTTTGGGCATAGGTCAGGGGCGGTTTGAAATCAGGAATCTCGGCGCCTGTTTGTGGATCATAATATTTACCCGTGTCAGGATTATGATTAGCAAAGGTCGGTTTTCCATTAACCGTTCCAGCCACGCCCTGAAGATGTGCTGGAACGGGCGTCTTTCCTGCGCCAATTGGATGAAACGAATCACTATTGGGATCATACTGATAAGTCTTATCCCCCATTTGAATCGTTTTCTCGCCAGCTTTGGTGACGGTTTCCTTTTCTTTTTCGGCACGATTAGCAGCAGCCAAGTCGGCTTGAGATTGTTCTTCTTGCTCTTTAAGTTCAGCGGCGTGCTGCGCTTTCAAATCCACAATCTCATTCTGATGCTGCGCCTGCATCAGTTTATTCTCCGCCTCCTGCTGCTGATTTTGCAGAGCCGTGATAGCTTGTGGTCCGGCGGCTGAAGTGCCCATAATAGCGCCCGCACGAGCAAGCGTTCGCAGAAACGGATTATGTATCCCGGCCGTATGTAGCATAATTCCGCCGAGAATGTCATGCGGTGCAGGCGGATTCGCGTGCTGCAAAATCGGAATTTGCGGCTGCGACGGGCCCATAGCAGGCGGAGGAGCCGCGGACGCTTGCATCAGACGAGGGTCTACGGTTGGCGGCGTGGGAGCTGATTGTGCGATCGAATTGTCAGTGTCGTCGGCCATTATTGTAATGCCCACTTGCCCAGCATGGCTCCAAATCCTTGCGCCGCTTGGCCCGGAATTGATGCGATACTGGAGCCCAATTCATGCAAGAAACCAGAATTCTCGGCGTCCTGAAGATTCTTAATCGCTTCGTTTTCCACATCGCCCGCTTTGAACGTGCCACTGAGATCCTGACCCATTATACCACTGAGCCCAGCCGCGCCCTGCCGCTGTTGCTGCATACGCTCATTAGCATTCGCCAGCTCAAGCTGATTCGACAGATTCGACATCTGCGTGATACCGGCTTTGTTTGCGCCGCCGACTAGCTGCGGAATCGCCGCGAGATTACCAGTCCGCGCCCCAAGGTCCACTGCACTCTGCCGCGCCCCGCCCAGTGCCCCTGCCGTCGCCTGTCCGGCATTAGTCATCATCTGCGAAAGGGTTGTGGGACCAAAACCCTGCGGATTGTACATCTCGTTCTGAAAGAAAGGCGTCAATGCGCCCTGAATATTCTGCGACTGTCCAAACAGGGCATTCCCCTGCGCGGCGCTGTTTTGTGCTAGAGCTTGCGATAGACCTGCGGGTCCGGGCATATATAGTAAAGTATCCTTTTATCCGAGTGCAATCCAATTCCAAACTGCGCTGTTTGTGCCTGTTGTCCACGTGATGGTGAATCCGCTGGCGCTGGACGCCGATATGTAGAAAGCGCCCACGCCCGAAGTAAGCGGCGTTACGACGACATATGGCGTGGCGGCAAAAGCATTCGTATATGTAACGCTAACCGAGGTCGGCGTACCCGAGGCCGCGCCGGTTACCTGTCCGCGCAGATTGCCGTTGCCTACAACGTGACCCTGCGTGTCTACGGTGTACTGTGACGTTCCGCCGACTTGCAAGTCGAGGAGCCTACTGCTGGTCGCCGAACCAAGTAGCGCTGTCTGAGTTGGATTAACCAGTAACGCCGTATAGTTTCCGCTAGCCGACGATGTTTGATTGATAGTAGGTTGTACAGCTAGAGCAACAAACCGGGCCGCGCCAGATGCGGGCGAAAATGTTCCATTCACTGCAGCAGCAATTTGTTTACCCGAAGTAATACTCTGATAAACTGTGTTTCCTGAGCTGCCCAGTTGAACATACCCATCCGCTTGGTTAGATGTATTTACGTTGCTTGATCCGCCCGGCAGAAACTGAATAACTTGATTTGCGGACGCATTTTGCAAACCCAAAGTATTACCAATTGCCAATGCGCCGTATAACGTACCTCCGGCATAAAAGACAAGAGAATTTCCAGCGCCCACATAAAGAGCTAGATAACCAGCCACGAACCCATATCGACCAATGCCCGATGTTGTATCCCCATCGAAAATCAATGATGGTGCAGTAGTATTCAGTGCATGAATATCAAAGTAAGCCGCGCCCGAGGTTCCAGCATGACTGAATTCCAGCGTTGAAGTTCCATTCAGCCCCGAACCAATATTGTTTTGTATCGTCCACGAGTCTTCGGCATATGTGGGTCCGGTCGAGGACGACTCATACGATCCAGCAATAATTAGCGCGGGTGAGCTAGAAATTCCCTTCGTATACGAAGTCAGTCCCCACGTCTCTGTTCCTGTCACCAGCACATTTCCCGAGATATCGAAGTTTCCCGAGAAGATACCCATGAAGTCCCAAGTTCCACCCAACGGGAGGTCCGGGGTTTCAATATAGCGATAGGTCGGTGATTCCGACGTAGAACCAAACTCCGGTCCGCACAAAAACGCATTCGGCGCAACCGGCGTCAGATTGAATAGCAACTCGGGCGTCGTAGTAGGATTGGTAACCGAGGTTGTAAATATGGGACTACAATTTCCAGCGCCAAAGTCTGTAACTGTGCCTGTAGCGGCCGCAATCCATTTTACCGCGCTGCCCGTTGAAGATAACACATATCCGCTTGTACCGCTCGAACCTGTGCCGTCAATCAGCTCGGCATTGAGTTGTATATTGCCGCCAAAATAGGACACGCCACTATCAATGTACAGTGGATAGTTGACTCCACTGCCCGACCAAGTTCCATTGATACGTACGCCAAAATTCGCGTGTTGAAACAGCGGTGAAGGCGCAGTGACCAAAAGACCAAAGAATTCCGCATTCGATGTACCATTGTGCTCATCGGCGCCCGAAACGACTATGCCAGAATACGATGCTTCGTCAGTGGTAGTCGCATTATTATTGACTAACTGTACATCAATACAAGCCCAGTCACAAGAGCTGGGGCCGTTTCTGAAAACTTCAGTACGAATCGCATGACAACCATCATTAGGAGCGTTGGCATTTGCAAGAGCGCTGTTGTCATTGACGGTGATTGCCCAGCCACACAATTCGGCGTCCACATGGGCACTAAATGTCGGCTGACCATATACATCTAGTTCATTAAATCCACACTCCATTGCGTACATTTTCTGGTCAAGCCGTCCGGCGTCATCGGTGGCGGAAACATCGGCGTGAGAAAATGAGCTGGAGTACAACGTTATCAGATTGTAGTTAGTGGGATTGCTCGGGTATGGAATACACTCTTGAACAGTAAATGCCACTCCATTCAAATATGTACCGGTCGTAAACTCGCTCGCAGTAACTACCTGTCCAGGCACGAACCAAGGATTTTCGCCGTTGCCAACTGTAAGCGGGTCTTGCGAGTTGGCCATAATAATACTAACAATATTGTCGGTAATGCTGAAACTCAACGCCACACCCGACGAATTGAACATATTTACAGCTAGGCCGCGGTCCTGATTGGTTTGAACTACGCCGACGCCCGCCGCGTGAGCAATCGCTATGGCGGAGTTTTTGAAATTTTGTGTCGGAGTGTTGTTGTCGCGAAACCAGAAGCGGCGAGTCCAGAGTAATGTAGCCGCCGGGGACAAAACGCCGGAGTTGGAAGTTGTGTCTACTCCAGCTTGTGCGTGCCAGTATCCGTTTTCGTCTTCTAGATAAATATATGGGTTGACATCGGTCGGGCATTCTTGAAAACCGTATGCTGGAGATGGGCTGGTCGCGCCTGCGGTCGAGATATCAACTCCGCTACTGCCGCCACTGTTTACCCATTCGACCCCTACACCAGTCGAAGAAAGAATCTGTCCCGATATGCCCGGCGAGTGAAGACTGTCGAGCAATTCTCCCAACACCGAAAAGTTCCCAGTAATATCAAAGTTTCCCGACAATATTCCCATGAAATCCCACGTACCACCGAGGGGCAAGTCTGGGGTTTCAATATATCTCCACGTGGGCAGCTCGGACGAGGAGCCGTATTCGGGGCCACATAAAAAAGCATTGGGTACAACAGATGCTAATGCGGCCACAACGGAACCAGTCGAAGCGCTGTTTACCAATACTGTTCCATCGCCGGTAAATGTCGTTACACCTTGCAATCCATTTGTCGGTACAGGTTGACCAATGCCAGTAATCTTCTGAATTGGTGCAGTTTGGGGCGCTTGAGTATTCGGCGTTGGCACCGCGGGCCCACTTTGTGGGATGGACGAGGAGACCTTCGCCAATGCCGCCACTACATCATCAAACGCCTCGGCCACGTCGCGGCCACTCGGTTGGGGCGCCGTTCGGATTCCGTTTAGCGTTCGTATGTTCAGTTTTGCCATACCATCCCTAAAGTGGGCCCTACCGCACCGGATGAAATACAGTGTAAGTACGGCGTTTGTGTTGAATGTTTCGCGGCACCTTGCGCCACGACATGCCTAGATACAGGCCGGGCCAGGGGGCGAACTTGAGACCAAGACGCGCGATAATGTCACTGATAATCGGATCTTGTAATGACACCAGTCGGCCACTCGACGTTTTATACTGATAGGGCGCGGTAGTATATTTTGGAGCGCGCAGGAAACCGGACGCAAGAATCTTCTGTATCGCGGCTTGTGTGAAACCAATCGCCGCGCCGTAGATCACGCCGGATACAGGATAGATACCATCTACCGCCACTTGCCCAAATACATCTCCTTTCGGCGCAGCGAAAGTCTTCTGCAATCGCGCGTCCGGGTCCAATTTGATTATCGTATCGCCCGTCGCAGCCTTCATCCAACGTTCGGTCCATTGACCGCCGAATTGCGGCACCTTGAGCGGAGGTATATCGGCGACAAGCGTTACTTTCGCCTGCGGATACAAAGCGCTAATAGCGGCGGCATTTGTTTTCGCTCTCGCCGCATCGGCTGCGTGATATGGAATAATGAAGTTAATCATTACAACACTCCGCCTACCGGGAACACTAAATCTCGCCGCGCGCTAACAATCAGGTGCGTTAGCCAAAATCCGCCTGAGGGCATATAGTATTCCAGTGACATACGGTTTCCCGAAACATTCAAACCAAACTCATAATCGACGCCGGGATCATCGACTTGTAAAGTCAGCGCTGGTAACGATGTCCAAAAGTTACTTAAGGCATCAATAGATGGCGTAATTGTCAAGCTACCTGTACCAACCACGTGCGTACTCATGTAGCAGAACAGTTTCCGATACAGCGCCAGCATCGCGTTCTGCTCTATGTCATGCGCGAAAAAGAAATACGTGTCGTAATAGCTTTCAAACGTTCCCGTGTCATCGTCGGTCGTATTCCACACACTCGTTGCTGGATTTCCGGGCGGATAGTTGACGAAATCCTGATAGTATATCTCGCCGTAAGTCGTGGGCGAGTATCCAGAGCTAGTGTAGCCGGCACCAAAAGTCATCGCCTGAACCAACAGCTCGTCGGCATTGATGATATAGCACATTGCCAAGCTATTATAAGATACATCCCACGGGGACCACTTGCGCGCGAGATCGGTAGCAATCATCTTCCCCGTATAGCTAGATACGTGAATTGGGTCTGTAATATTCACGCTCGGGTCGGTCATCCGATGATTCATGGTCAGAAGTGTATTTGAGACAGTATCATCGACCGGAACGGAGAAATAAATCACGCGCTGTATGGGGTCCGAGGCGACGCTGATAATATTCGCAAACTCCCAATTGATAGCATCAACGTCTGGTTCAATCTCCTGAGAGATTTTTTTAGGCTTCGAGCCATCAAATATTTGCGCCCCATGCTGCCCAATCCACCAAGCGATGTCAGACTGCGAGTCTACCGCGTTGGGCCCGGCGCCGCCGCAATTCATGGCAAACACTTCCAAACCCCATTCGGAAGGCACTTCGCCCGTGTCGAAGGTTTGTAAGAGGCTCTTAGTCGTAAGCGCATATAGATACTTGCGCTGCTTAAACATGGACACAATAGGGTCTGGTTCCGCAGTAATAACTATAAAACCGTTCTCGTTATCGTAACCAAACGGATTCGTCGGATAACTGAATCGAATCTGATTGGTCAGGACGGGACTGTTGGCGTTGATAATGAATATGTCTGCCACCGCTACAACACCGTCTGTGCTCCAAGTCGTGTAAACCAGCAATCGCGTATCGGACGGAATCTGCGCAGGCATGGCGGCTGAGAATACCGCAGGCGTGATCCAATGTAGCGGTGAGGAGAACTGTGTCACCGTTGCCGACGCCAACACACCCTGCGATGGCGAGTAGATTATGAAATTCAACGTTGCACCCGCTGTGTCGCCACTAATCGCCTGAGTTCGACACACCACCTCGTAAGTCTGATTCGGTTGTAGAATCGGCGCGCCCCAGATGTCCTGATAGGCGCCCTGCGAAATCATACCATTATGATTCCCGCTGGAGTTGGTAAACTGCAACGCCCAGCCGGAGTTATCGCTGGCCGAGATAAGTGTCGATGCACCGTCCGGCGTGATGCTGTTGTATTCGGTCGAATTATCCCAACCGAGCGGGGGGCCGTCGGGTGCGCCGTCGGACAAAGCCGCTACGCCGCCCTGAAAAGACAGGTTAATAAAGTTCTTGACGTTGTTCCATTCACCAATCCAGCCGAGTGCGTCATCATAAGCGATCACGCCCAGACACGGCGGCAGGTTGATGGTGCTAGTCAAGTCGCCGTAATCTTCCCCGACTGCACCGGGTCCAGACGTAGGAATTGATGCCACTAACGCTTGATCGGACCAGTCGATGTAAGCTGACGTGGTACTGTTGTCATACAAAATCATCCCCGGCGTGATAATTGGCCCCGCAGAGCTTGGCACATTTGCAGGCGGCAGAGTAAAGAAATCTGCGCCATTGGCCGGCGTCACTGCCAACGCGCGTTGCACTGTCGAATTGGGACCGAGCGGGAAAGTGAACTTCGTAAAATTCGGCCCGCCCAGCGTGGTAAAGTTTATCGGCGGCGATCCGGGCGATGGTGCGCTGTCCTCATTTACAAAGAAACAAAACGCTTGTCGGTTGCCGGGAACTTCGGCCGACTGGGGCGTAAGTGCGTAGGTTCCCGCCGAACCTTCGTTAGTATCGTCGGGGCCCAGTTGATACCAGCTAATGATGAGGTCGCCGCCAGACTCGGAAACCGCTGTAATCTGAAACCCCTGTGCGCCAACTTGTGCATACGACGTACCGACCGGATTTCCGGGCACGGGCTGTGCGAGATTTACGTTGGTATTTAATGAGCCCCAATATTCATAGAGCGTTACTCCTCCTGTGCTGAATATTTGTGCGCCCGGCGTCGAGATAGAAAACTCTTTGTTATTGACTACGGACGCCACCTGCACCCAGCCTGTAGCAAATGGCAGATCGGAGCCCGATGGAAGCACAAGGTAAATCCAGCCGCCAATTGGTAGATTTGCTACAGCAACCGACGTGTTGACTCGGGTTACTCCGCTGCCGTCGCTGGAGAGCGAGGCCGCATCATCCAACGATTGGTAAAGTTGATTGCCAGAGAACGTAGTTCCGGCTGCATCTCCACCGGTTGGCGTGATTGGTGTGGTTGAGTAAGCATAGGTCGCGCTCGTGCTAGGCGAAATACTAACATTCCCCTGCCACGACGGCGCACCCGGCACCTGATAGCCAAAGTAATACCATGTGCGCGAGTCAGTTTGATTCGGTATCGCTGGTATGGCTGACTCGCTGGAGCTGGCGACATAAGCGACCGGAAACACGCCCGCAGGTCCGACGACCGGATTGGTAATCTTCACATACAGCGTGTATCCGCCGGCCTGTGCCGCAGTAAAAGCGTCGTATAGCGTATTATCAATCGAGCCGCCATAGGAGCTACTAACATCATAAAACACCCATACGATGTTTCCTGGCGTATTGCCGCCTACCGTAGCCGACTGTACTGCGGCGCTATTTAGAGGGTTACTGCGGTTCCAGCTCGATGATTCATTGTAGCTCGGTATTGCGGCATTTTTGTCATAGAGTTGAATAAACCAGCCGGGAATCGGAAGAGGATTGGGTAGTGTGCCGGAAAGTGTAACCGTCACAATGTTTCCAGTGCGTTCAAAATTCGACGCCACAGTCATCGACGTAAGCAGATTTTCTAGGTTCTCATTAGTTACACTGAGCCCACCGCCCGGCCCATCAATCGTAACTCGGTTGCAATGTCCGAGCGGGTTCACGTAACGCGGAATATCGGCGGCCGTTGAGTATTGATTGAGCCCATTCCACGGGTCGAAGAACGCCATAAAGAACTTGTCGAACAATTGCGCACTGTTAAAATACTTCTGATCGTCACCGCTGAGCCATTTGGAGAGGGTGAATAGTTTCAACGCCGTACCTTCGACAACATTATATTCCCAGATGTTTTGTGCATCATCTAGCGCGACGATATAATATCCGCCTCCTGGAGGCGTGTATGGCGCATGAGACATCACATATGACGCGCCCGAGAACGGATTTGCCAATGCGTGAATAAACGCGGGCCGAGTCGCCACGCCTTGCGGGTAGAAGAAAACGTTGTTATTGTCGGGCGAGACTCCGGCGGGCAGGTTGGCTGCGTTCAAATCAGACACTTTACTCCCAAAAAGGGAGAGGTCCAAACTGAAGGTCTGCTCCTGATTCAGCAAAGGCTAAAACTCCGATCGTGTCGCGCGATGTCCCAGCCCGTTTCCGCGATAGGGCCGACGAACGAATTGTGAATACATCTGCTTGCGCGAAGTCTGGTTGATAAGCTGCGAAATCGCCTCCTCGCCGCGTTCTTTGAAAATCTGCGCCATCGGGCCACCACGGGAACCGGCCAGCATGTCGAGGGTCAAGAAAGCTAACGCCGTCGAGACGCCGCGTGGGTAGATAATCGTACTCAACGATGTAATGTCTGGCGCTTGGGCAAGGTATCGAATACGCAGGTTATTTGTGTAACTCGCGCCGGGCAGAATCAGCCTATCGTTCGAGAAAGCCCACTGGCGAAAACGTGGCTGTATGATACTAGGATTCAGTGAGTCGGGAGCCTGTTTCATCGGCACCCAGCCGCCCGTGATAGTGCCATACTGCACTTCCCAGCATTCCAACGGCTTGATAAGGTCGGCCGGCAACGCGGGACCGGGAACGGCGAACTCGGTCCAAAACAGCGGCGAAGCGTCGGGTTGCATACCAACATTTGTGGTAGCATTCGGCTGCGCGACATAATAGCTATTCTCATATGCGACTTGCTGGCCCTGTGTGTATGTCGTATCTTCATCCCACGCAGCCACGCTCGATGTGCCCGGCGTAAACTGCGTCCATATACCGAGGTTCAGCGAGGGCTCCTGGTTTAAGCTGGAGGCCGCATTGAGAACATAGTATCCGCCTGCGTCGGTGACGGTCTGTCCGACAGTGTACGTAACGCTGCTCGACCACGCCGGAGCCGTGACATAGGGCCCGCTCCAGACCTGACCGTTCCAGTAGCCGTTATACGTCAGCTGCATTTTGATTTGCGGATTGGACGAGGCAGTGGGAAACAATTGGTATACCACCGCCTCTTTGGTGTAGAAGTCTACGCCTTCGGAGATGAGACGCGCTTGCAGGTAGCGATAACGTTCCAACAACGCAGGCATGACGGCGGGGTTGGTGTCGGGATTAAGAATGTTTCCAGTCAAACCCGCAGGACTGCCGGCATCGTTCGCGAAGACGATCGCGGTGTTTAATGCATCTTGAGCCGTATCGTACGGGCTCACTAGCGGAGAGGCGCTCATACATCTAAAGTATCAGTTTACGCCTCTCGTTTCTTCATCTTCTCGTAGCGTTCGACATCGACGATTTCCTGACAGTTGGGGCACTTGATAACCGTCGATTTAATCTCGGATGCACACCAGGGGCATTCGATGGTTTCCTTGTGACGCTTGCCGCGAGATGTCAGCCACGGTCGGTCCTCGCCCACAAATAGGGCACATTGTCTGTGTAGCTCCAGCACCGCGTCGGGAAAGCGCGAAATCAATTGGTCAGCTTTTTGAACCTTCTCTCTGCAACGCTTATCGTGCATCGTCATGGCGTTGAGATAAAGTTCGTCTTGCTGATCTTTGGGGAGTTCGTGGAAGGGTTTGCCATAGGTGATAAATACGCCCCAATTCTCTAAGTTGTTCGTCGGAAGCGTGAGATCGGTCGGATATAGTTTCGAGTTGCCAACAATCGACTCCGCAATCTCTTCGGCGTACTCCACGTAGGGCACGCGCCGATTATCTCCCTTGTCGAACGACATGCGATAGCTGTGATTCAAAATGACCGGCTTGGAAACGCGATACTTGCCGCGCACGTCCTCTTCGGTTACCACATGCTCGACCGATTTTCCGTCGCGTGTTTCAATCACCACATCTCCCACGCTGGGGCGCTTTGGAATCACAAATGATCCTAAGCCTTTATACATGCGTTTCCACTCAAAGATTGGCGAGACATTGTAAATGTAACATCCAACGCCGCCCTCAAGCGCGACCAATTGTGAACGAATCATCGGTTGGACACGTTGCGAATTGCGTGTATCGCAATAGTTTTTTACTTTCTGCCCGCGTTCAGACGTATCGGTCGCTGCCGAGACGCCTGTTCCGGTCGCCGATTTAAACCCGCCACCCGCGCCCGATTCTACTTGTGCTTTAGACATGCTTTAATTCTCCTTGTTGGAAACCTGCTTGGAATTGCTCTCGTCGTACTCGGACTTTGGCAGCGGCGAGGCGAGATTTGTATTCTTCAATGTCGCTGTTGACATTCTGGAGCACCCCTGAGTGAGTAAATGATAAGCCACGCCTGACTCCGTGACTTCGATCCCACTCTTCCTCGAACTGCCGATCAAGCTCGGCTTCTTCGCTGATAGACTCCGCCAATAATCCCTCGCGTATCTCGCCCACAGAGCGAACCCGACTAGCGAACACACGCCGAAGAATTGCCGCCAAGGTGTCCGCACGACAAGGCTCAACATCAAAAAGGTGAACGCACTCGAAAAGGCCTCCTGCCGGGTATGGCCCGCAAGCCAGGTAGCCATCAGGTGTAATTGTCGCTTCAGTCCAAGTTTCAGGTGTGCCATAGTGTCGTCCGTGTAACCAGCGTTCCAATACCCAACAGGTCTTGTTTGGGTAGCGCGGTTTTAGCCGATATTTGAAAAATCCGTCCGATTCCCAGTAGCCGCCCATCAGGACAACCCGTTGGGGGGCCCATACCAAACGAAAGCTCGGATATTGCTCGCAAAGCCGTTTTGCCCAATCTGGGGCGTTCACGGCTTGGATGGTCTCCTAGTATCAACTCGCATAAGTGGCGACGCCAAGCCCTTGATTCTATTAGCCTGTCTGACCCGATTTTTGGCGATTGTGCTCGCGCGCTTCCGTTTTACGCGGGGCGGTTTGACGATGTATCCGTCGATGTAACACCAGACAAGAGCATTGCAATTACATTTGCGTTCCATGCCCCTAATGTATGCCCACTCTAGGGATGGAGATCGCAGTTTTGGAAATATTTATTGCGGGTAGGTCGAATCACCGCGGTAGGAATACCGATCGCCACATTTTAGGCATCTGGGACCATGAATCTCGCGCCGGGGTGACCAGACTGACCCGCCGCACTT
>Ga0335074_10001212_pt1 | contig 35246 bp, 27 predicted proteins | sample Lox_Sample_23_FD_206715 | JGI IMG/M metagenome (GOLD analysis project Ga0335074, IMG submission 206715) | Soil microbial communities from Loxahatchee National Wildlife Refuge, Florida, United States - Lox_Sample_2.3 | ecosystem: Environmental > Terrestrial > Soil > Wetlands | place: USA... | reverse complement strand
CACTCTGCCTTCGAACCTCACCGAGTCCGCCTGCTTCATCAATCCAATATCCATTACCGGCACCGGACAAGTACAGCTCACCGTCAATACCACGCCCGCACATCCGACCAGCAGTAAGGTGAATAGCCGGACCGGCTGGTTCGTGGCCGGAGGTGGCGTGAGTCTCGCGTGTGTTGTCCTCCTGATCCTTCCCAAACGCAGATGGCGTAACACTGCACTCAGCGTATTGGCACTCCTAGCGATTGTCTTCACGGTGATAGGGTGCGGCGGCTCGTCGAAGACCGATCCTGGCACTGCAAAGGGAACCTACACAGTTGTGGTTGCCGGCACTGCCGGCAGCGGGGCTGGAAGCGGTTCTGGCGCCTACCAGACCAGCGTCAACGTTCCCATCACCATCCAGTAAGGGCTCCTGCCCCACAGAGAAGAGGAGAGGAATCATGTCGAGCAGAGCCATTCACTTTCTGGCCACGGTTTTGAGGATCGCTTGCATCGCTGTCAGTTTTTCGGCCACGGCGCTCTGGGCAAGCGTAAGCGGAAGCATCTCGGGAACCGTAAAAGATCCTTCCGGGAGCGTCGTTGCCAACGCCCAGGTCTCGACGAAAGAGATCAGTACCGGGCTTTCCTACAACACGCACACCGACAGCAAGGGATACTACACCTTTCCAGTTCTTCCTGTCGGACACTATGTTCTCAACGTCGATGCCGCCGGTTTCGGCCGGTATGAGCGCAAAGAGATTGTGCTGGACACGAACGCTGCGCTTACCATCGATGCTTCGCTTGCGGTCGGCGACGTCTCCGAGAACATATCGGTGACCGACAACACGCTGCATGTCGAAACTACCAGCACACAATTGGGCCAGGTCATCACAGGACGCCAGATGACTGCCGTACCGCTTGACTATCGCGGTTTCACCGATCTGCTTTCACTGCAACCCGGCGTCGTTCCTCAGACCGCGATCACCGATACGACCGTGCAGGACGTCGGAGCAACGATCTTGAACCCTTCGGGCACGCTCAATCCCGGCAACCTCTCTGTAAACGGGCAGCGTGAAACCGCCAACTATTTCAGCGTCAACGGCAGCGACGTTGAAGAAGACGTGAACGCGGGCACGGCTGTGATCCCGAACCTCGACGCGATCTCCGAGTTCCGCATCATCACCAGCAACTTCGACGCCGAGTATGGCGAGTATAGCGGCGGCCAGATCAGTGTGGTGACCAAATCGGGCACCAACGAGTTTCATGGCAATGCTTTCGATTTCCTGCGCAACACGGATGTCGACGCGAACACTTACTTCAACAAGCAGACGACCCCGATCACGGCCCGCCCACAGTACATCCAGAATCAGTTCGGCGGAACATTTGGCGGGCCCATTCGCAAAGACAAGCTCTTCTTCTTTCTCGACTATCAGGGTACGCGGCAGACCCAGGGCATCGACAGCGGCAATATCGCAGTGCCCTCCAATGCCGACCGCACCGGCAACCTCATAGATTTCACGACCGGCTCTGGGGGCAATCAGCTCGCTGGGCTGGTCAGCGGCCCGTATTTCGCGAACATCCTTACCCAGAAACTCGACTACCAGGTTGTTTCCGGCGAGCCCTATTACCTGCCTGGCTGCACCTCTGGCAATACCTGCGTTTTTCCGAATGCAGTCATTCCGCAAAGTGCATGGTCGGTTCCCGCGCAACGGATGCTGCAGTATATACCGGTCCCGAATAACGCCAATGGATTTGCTACCTCCGCCTACAACCAGACAGTGCGTGACGACAAGGCAGGGTCCCGCGTCGACTGGAATACGCGCTGGGGGCTGATCTCTGGCTACTACTTCATTGACGACTTCTACCTTGTGAATCCCTATCCGGTGGCCCAGAGCGGCGCCAGCGTTCCCGGCTTTTCTGCGGCGACCAGCGGCCGTGCGCAGCTTCTTTCTCTGGGAGACACGAAGACCTTTGGCGCGAGGATGGTCAACGAGGTTCACCTAAGCTTCATGCGCGATAATACCAATCTTGGCCAGCCCATCGGCGGGCGTGGCGTGAGTCTTGCGTCACAGGGCTTCGTAAATCCGGACGGCAACCCCAGCATCGTCGCGCTCGACCCCAAAGGGCAGAGTGTCGAGAATCTGAACTTCAATGCTTATTCAACCGGCGCCGCAGCCAATCAGCTCATCCAGGCGAACAACACCTATCAGGTGTCCGACTCCTTTTCGAAAGTTCTGGGGAAGCACACCATGAAGTTCGGCGCCGAGTTTCACGCCGACCAGGTCAATGCCACCCCCATTGCTCAGTTCAATGGCAGCTTCGTTTTCGCCGGCCAAGAGACCGGCGTAGACTTCGCAGACTTCCTGATCGGGGTTCCTAGCCAATATAACCAGAGCCAGCTCAACCCCTTTTTCGACCGCAATAAGTACTTCGGCACATTTGCCCAAGATAGCTGGCACGTGCGGCAGAGCCTGACGCTCAACTATGGGTTGCGCTGGGACCGCATCGCGCCGTGGTCTGAGAAATATAACCAGATCTCGACATTCATTCCCGGCGCGCAATCCGTTGTCTTTCCCGGAGCGCCTCCGGGCATCCTCTATCCGGGCGATCCGGGCATTCCCAACACTTTGGCTCCCATCGACGCTCTCGATTTCTCGCCGAGAGTCGGTATCGCGTGGTCCCCGCAAGACGGGAGTGGAACTTTGCTTGGGAGGGTCCTCGGCTCACCGGGTACAACCAGCGTGCGCGCCAGCTTCGGAACCTTCTACACGGCGATTGATGCCACTTCGATTGGTGTTCTCGCAGCCAACGCGCCCTACGGAACAACCTACTCCAGCCCGGAACCGCCGCTCTTTGCAACGCCCTTCGTTGGCGCAGCCGACGGCTCCAACAACGGTCAGCCCTTTCCGTACACGTTTGCCCCTTTGAATTCCTCGCGAAGTCATCCCGATCCGAACATCAACTGGCCTACTTATGAGCCGATCAGCGGTATTCCGGGATACGACATCCACAACCACACGCCATATACCGAGGAATGGTCGCTTTCGATCGAGCGCCAAGCCGGACCGAAGACTGTCTTCGATGCGACCTATGTCGGATCTTCGTCACACCGCCAACGGGTCCTAGTCGCTGAGAATTATGGCAATCCTGCCCTCTGCCTGAGCCTGAGCCAGCCGAGCGACGTGATGTTTGGGACGGTAACGTGCGGCGCCTTTGGCGAGGACACGATGTACTACCCCACGGCGGGCGGCGTCGTGAACGGAACGCGCCAGCAACTCGGACCGAACTTCGGCAGCAATGCCGACCAGGCAAATATTGGCCGCGCCAACTACAACGCCCTTGAGTTGAGCACGCGCCATACTGCCGGACGACTGGAATTCGACGCTTCTTATACCTACAGCAAATCGCTCGACGAGTCTTCAAACATCGGCGAAGAGGTTAATCCCATCAACCCGGCGCTGAGCTATGCCATCTCTGCTTTCGACTTGAAGCACAATTTTGTCGTCAGTTACGACTACCAGCTTCCCTTCGACCAGTTGCTCCATCCCAACCGGCTGACAAAGGGGTGGTCACTTTCCGGAATCACTCACTTCTCGACCGGCTTCCCGGTCACAATGATCAACAACGGAGACAATTCGCTGTTGGGAACCAATCCGAACGGGGTGAACAATTCAAGCATCGACGAGCCGGACTACAACGGCGGTTCTATTCACCTCGGCAAAAATCCACGCACAGACGGCAACATGTTCTTCAACACGAACTCATTCAGCATGAATGCGCTGGGAGAGGTGGGCACATCAAAGCGTCGGTTCTTCTACGGTCCAGGACAGGCCAACTTCGATACGGCAGTTGCCAAGAGTCTGGCCCTGACCGAGTCAAAAACCTTGCTGTTCCGCGTGGAGACATTCAACGTCTTCAATCACACCCAGTTCTTCGGCCCTCAGGCGGTCGATGGCAACATCGGCAGCACGACGTTTGGCGAAGTGATCAACACGGCCTCGCCTCGCATCCTGCAAGGCGCGCTCAAGTTCTCATTCTAGGAGGCAAAACCAACAAGAGTTTCGCAGCGGTCGCGGCGAAGTCTCTGGTGGCACGGAGATCATAAAAGTGGCAAATGGAGAAAATATGCATGACATCAATGTGATCCTCGCAGACCTTCAGGGCTTCGGACGCGTGCGACTTTGCGAATGCAATTCGGTCCACGTCAGCGTCGGACCGGTCACGATCAACCTGGAGCCCGCCGCATTTGAACAGCTGGCAGCACTGATGAACATCGCTGTCGAGCAACTTGCAAAGGTTCGAGAGTCGACTGGGCGTGAGCACGGCATAGGTTGGAGATTTCGGCCGCTTCACAGTCGAATGACTCACTGAGGAGATTGGAGTCGATGAAAAATGCACACAACCGGGCGTTCATTGGCCCAAGGGGGCTCCTCCTTTGGAGGGGCTTTGAGTTCGCTACGTACCCGAAAATGGAGATGCTGGACGGCATGGGCGTACACCTACAGCACGTTTCCCGTCAAAGTGGCATAGTGACCGCCATATCGCGGCGATCACCCAGTCGAGCGTTCAGCTCAAGCTGCCTCTAGTTCGGTTCTGCGGAGCCTCCTCCCCCGAAATGCCCTCAGAGACTAGCTTAGCTAGTTTGTTTGTATCGCAGATTTCGGGAGCGGCGGAACTGCGCGGGCGGACATCCAAATTCGCGCTTGAACACGCGGTTGAACGCCGCTTCCGATGCGTAGCCGACCTCGGCCGCGATCTCGCCGACGTTCGAGTCGGAAGACCTTAGCATTTCCGCAGCCAGCTTGAGCCGCCACCGTGCAAGATATGCCATTGGAGGCTCGCCCAGAAAGTGACGAAAGCGCTCCGCGAATCGCGTGCGCGAAACCCCGACTTGATGGGCAAGATTCGCGATAGTCCAAGGGTGCGCCGGGTTCTTGTGCAGCAGCGCGAGCGTTTCGCCAACCACGGGATCGCGTGCTCCTGCAAGCCATCCCTTCTGTTGATCGGGCAGGCCCTGGATGAAACGCCGCAGGGTCTCGACAAACAGCACCTCCGATAGCTTGGCAAGAACCACATCACTGCCGGTTCCTGGCGCTCCGGCTTCACGCACCGAGAACTGTATCGAATTCGCCAACCATTGGCCCGCGGAATCATTTGCGATATTGACCACGAGCATCGAGGGCAACCCCGCAAGTACGACTTCGCTCAAACTCGGATCGCAGGCCATATAGCCGCACACGAATTTTGTAACTTCTCCTCCTCCGCCATAACGGGCGACCTTGAGTTCATTACTCAAATTCTTAGCGAAGATTTTCAGCGAATCGACCGGCTTGCCTGCGCCGCTTCCCAGGCTGTGAGCATCTCCGTGCGGGAAGATCACCACGTTGCCTGGCTCCAAATCGCGGCGGCTCCCACCGGGCATTTGGGCGTATGCGTGGCCATCGGTCAGGTAGTGGTAGATGATCACGTGACCCGCTCCGGGGCAGAGCAGCGGAGCGACCTGGCTCGATTGAGGCGACGCCACGCACCAGGGAGCGGAAAACTCCGCGTTGAAAAACAAGGCTCCTCTGAGCTTAACGATCCTCAGGACCTCGGAGAGGGCGTCCATAGCTTCAGGTTCGCTCAATTTGGGCTTTTTCGGCAAGAATGCGGAACGATCGAGCAAGTTTTAAAATCCGGCCCAACGCATAGTAAAGGTAGGAGGCAAGACCCATGAGTGTTCTAGAGAGACAGACCAGACTGGATGAATTGAAGACCCGCTTGCGTGATACCTGGATGACCGGCGACTATGGCCGATTCAGTCGCTATATGGAACGCGATGCCGAGGCCTTCTTCCGACGCCTGCCCATCAAGCCGGACGCGCAGTTGCTCGATGTGGGCTGCGGAGCGGGGCAACTATCGCTCATTGCGGCCAGAGCCGGAGCGCGTGTGACCGGGTGTGACATCGCGAGCAACTGGCTGGTCCAAGCCCGTCGAAGCGCGGCCGCGGAGGGGCTATCCATCGTATTCGAAGAAGGCGATGCGGAAGCCCTGCCTTACGCAGACGGCACGTTCGATGCGGTGGCCAGCCTGATCGCTGCGATGTTCGCGCCTCGTCCGGAACGGGTCGCAGCCGAGCTTATCCGCGTGTGCCGGCCCGGAGGGATCATCGCAATGGCCAATTGGACGGGCCCCGGCTTCGTTGGGCAGATGTTTAAGGCCATCGCCAAACACATCGCGCCTTCGGGTATGCCTTCCCCAGTGTTATGGGGCGATGAGCCGACCGTTCGCGAACGGCTCGGAAGCGGGGTTGCGACTCTGGAATGCTCGCTCCACCTATATGAATTGAGTTATCCGTTTTCGCCGGCGGATGTGGTTGAATTTTTCCGCGCGAACTATGGGCCGATGACGCGCGCGTTTGCATCGATTGGAGAAGAGGCGCAGCGGCAGCTTCGTGACGAGCTCACCGGTTTGTGGTCCCGTCACAATCGCGCCACTGATGGGACCACCCGGGTGGATGCGGAGTATCTTCAGGTGGTCGCGGTTCGGGGGAACCATGCAGTTAATTGATGTTCCGAGTTTGATCACTGCGACCGAGGCTCCTCCAAAATTGATCGCCGATATGTGCGCCGACTGAACGCAGGAGGCGGTGCGGGTCAGCATCGCTCAGCTGCTGCGCATGGGAAGCCGGCATTCTCATCGCCACGAAGCGGGTCCGGCTCACCATGCTGTCGCTCCGGAGGTGACAGCCAGGTGGCCGGTCGATGCCGGCGGTACCCATTGACCTCCACGGTTGCCGAACGATATCTTTCAAGTCATCTGGTGTTCGGGAAGGCGGTGCGATTCCGCCACTACCCCGTAACTGTGAACGCTGAGAGATTGGCACTTCGCTAGAAGCCACCGGGGCGATAGGTCCTGGGAAGGCTGTCCAATCTTGATGAAGCGTGAGTCAGGAGACCGGCCAGATACCATTCTGGGCTTGTTCAACTTCGATGGGAGAGTTGAAGAGCATGGCCGCCGCATTCATAATTCGCGATTTCCTCGGCTGCTGCCCATGGATCACTTCCCGCATGGTCTTTGAGCGTTCCTATTGAGGAGCGCCGGAAAGCGGCCGATGCATTCAGGTTCGCCACGGAATGTGACTCTCGTCTTGGGCGGAGTTCGTAGCGGCAAGAGCCGCTATGCCCTGCAACTCGCGGCGGGCGCGCAAAGCGTGACGTTTCTCGCAACGGCCGAGCATCGTGACGACGAAGAGATGCGACGTAAAATCGACCGTCACCGCGCAGAACGCCCGCAGCACTGGACAACACTCGAAGAGTCATTAAATCTAGCTTCCGCAATTCAGTTGATGGGCAAATCTGACCTTCTGCTGGTCGATTGCCTAACTCTTTATGCCGGGAAGCTTCTCGAAGTTCATGGCGCCGACCCGTCATCCATGATCGCCAACATCGATGCATTTTGCACTGCATTGATCGAACCGCCCTGCTCAGTCGTTTTGGTTTCCAATGAAGTAGGAAGCGGCGTTGTTCCGGAATTCGAGCTTGGAAGGCGATATCGTGATCTGCTTGGCGAGATCAATCAACGCGTCGCGGCCATTGCCGATCATGTGGTCTTGATGGTGGCCGGGCTTCCACTTGCGATCAAAGGTTCGGTTACAACGGAGGCTCGAATATGACAAATTGCTGAGATTACGATGTACGACCGCGAGATGTTTCGAGGCGATACCGATCACAAACCACAACCATTCACCAGCAGGGTGTCGAGAAGTGCGGTGAGAATCCGCCACTACCCCGTAACTGTAAGCGCAGAGAAACGTGCATGGAAGTTCAATGCCACTGGAGTTTCGCTCTGGGAAGGCAGCACGGTTTCGATGAAGCGCGAGTCAGGAGACCGGCCCGGCTTGCAGATTGAACCCGAGGGGGATTTCGATGACTACTTTCCTTAGTTCTCTCCTGAAACCGCGACCATCCGCGGCATATGTTTCCATCCTTAACACTCTTCTTCTTATCGCTCTGTGCTCTTCATTCTTAGCGATTTCAACAAATCTCCACGCCCAGCAAACTGCGAAGCTCCATGGCGAGGTTCGAGATCCCCTTGGCGCATTGGTAGCCAATGCTTCGGTCGATCTGCTCAAGAATGACCGCGTCGTGGCCAGCACAAAATCGGATCACGAAGGTGCATTCAGTTTCGACATCCCGGATGCGGGCCGGTACAGAGTGCGCGCCTCGGCTTCTTCTTTTCAGACTGCGCTAAGCCCCATCGCATATGTCTCCGCAGCCGGCGGAGCCGAACTGAATGTGACAGTCGGCACTCCGACTCTTACGCAACAGGTGACCGTCACGGCGACAGGTGCGCCAACCCCTGAAGCGCAGACCGGCGCTTCTGTCTCTGTGATTCCTGCGGAAGACTCTCGATATTCGCCCGAAGTTCAAGATCCTCTCCGGCTCGTACCCGGCGCGCAAATAACGCAGACGGGCCAGATAGGTGGCACCACAGGGCTCTATATTCGTGGCGGCTCTTCGGATGCGAATAAGGTCTTGATCGATGGAATCCCCGCCAATGCGATTGGAGGCGCGGTCGAATTCGCCAACCTGGCGAGCGTTGGTGTCCAGTCCATCGAGGTTCTACGCGAGCCGAACAGCGCGCTCTATGGCTCCGATGCGCTGGCCGGCGTGGTCAGCATCACAACTCAACGTGGGTCCACACCTCTTCCGTTCTTGACTTACGCCGGAGACGCCGGCAACTTCGGTACCTATCGCAACGAGGTGACAGCCGGCCTTGGATACCGGCGTTTCGATCTATACTCCGCCTTCGCCCGGATGGACACGGATAACAACATTCCAAATAGCGAGTTTCACAATGCCACCTATGCCGGCAATTTTGGATGGGCGCCCAACTCGACAAATGACCTGCGGTTTACAGTGCGTCATGTGATCGTTTCCGGTGGCCAGCCGAACGCGATTGCGCTCTATGGCATTCCCGATGTCGGCCAGGAAAAGGAACAGGACAATTACTACGGCGCCGTCTGGAACAATCAGGCAACAGCCAAGTGGCACAACCAACTGCGCTATGGCGGGCTGCGCCAAAACTCCGAATTCAACGATTTTGGTGCAACGGGCATCTATGATCCTTCAATCGGCTACTGGCTGGGCGCGCCGGTCACAATCACTGGCGCGAATGGTTATTCGGTGAGCGGTCAGGCAGTCTTCCAGTACAGCGATCAATTTTCGCAATATCTCTCGCCGACCAGCCGCGATATCGCATATGGACAGAGTGATTACAGCTTTACTCCGCATTTGGTTGCCTTAGGCGCTTTCAAGTTTGAGCACGAGGGCGGTTCTGCCGGATATACAGGTGGAACGCCATCGAGCATCGAACGCAACAACTACAGCTACACGATTCAACTCACGGGCGATGTTCGCAGCCGGCTTTTCTGGAATCTTGGAACTGGACTTGAGGACAACGGCCTATTCGGGTTCGCTGCGACGCCACGGGCTTCGCTGGCCTATTACCTGGTCCGTCCGTCCAACAGTGGTTTCTTTACTGGCACAAAGCTGCATGGAACATTCGGCAAAGGCATCAAGGAACCCAGCGTCTATGATCAGACGAACTCTTTGTATGGACTGCTGGCCCCTCTTTCCAATGGCCCTCAGTTGATTGCTCAATACAATGTCTCTCCGCTCGGCGCGGAGAATTCAAGAACATTCGACGGCGGTGTCGATCAGGAAATATTGAATGGACGCGGCCTTCTCAACATAACCTTCTTTCATAACGAATTCAGTCACGGCGTGGAATATGTGCCGCAGGCTGGGCTGATTGAGCTGGGTATTCCAGCCGCAAATCTGCCGCCTTTCGAATACGGAGGAGCCTACATCAATTCCCTCGCGTTCCGTTCGCTGGGAACCGAGATCGAAATGCAATACCAGCTCGGCAGTCACCTGTTTGCGCGGGGCGGGTATACCTACACCGATGCTCGGGTGCAGCATTCGTTCTCAAGCGACAACCTTTATCCGAGCTACGACACCGCCTTCAACTTCGGCAACATCCCCATCGGAGCCGATTCGCCGTTAGTGGGAGCTCGCCCTTTCCGAATTGCGCCGCACACGGGATACTTCGGCCTTCAATACACCTGGGGGAAGTTTTACACATCGTTTACCGGAACGCTAGTGAGCAAGCGGGACGACAGCGACTATTTGGTCGATCCGAACTTTGGCACAAGCCTGCTTCTTCCCAATCGCGACCTGCTCGGCGCCTACCAGCGACTTGAGCTCGGTGGAGGGTACCAAATCACACCTCGCATCAACGTTTACACCGACATCCAAAATCTGCTGAGCGAGCACTACTTCGAGGCATTCGGATACCCGTCGCTCCCGCTGACTTTCCGTTCAGGCCTGAAGGTGAATTTTGGAGGCGAATCATGGAACTTAAGGTGAACTCAATCGACGAACTCGTTCATGCGATAGAAGCGCCAAGCGACGAATGGTTCCGGCGGGCCCGCGTGCATCTCGATACCCTCACCAAGCCTCTCGGCAGCCTCGGTCGTCTTGAAGACCTTGCTGCGCAGGTTGTCGCGATTCGTGAGGACCGATACGCCGAACCGCTCCGCAAGGCAGTCTATGTGTTTGCGGCCGACCATGGCATTACGGAAGAAGGCGTAAGCGCTTATCCGCGCGCCGTGACACACCAGATGGTCTTGAATTTTCTGGGCCACGGCGCTGCGATCAATGTGCTGGCCGGCCTGTACGGCGCCGCACTGCATGTTGTCGATGTCGGCGTCGATGCCAATCTCGAAGATGCTTCTGGGCTGCTTCATCACAAGATCAGACGCGGGACGCGCAACATGCTCAAGGAGGCCGCGATGAGTGAAGATGAGGTCACGCGAGCCTTGGGCGTTGGTTTCAAGTTGGGGGAAGAAGCGGCCGCCGCAGGTTTCAGCTTGCTCGCAATCGGCGAAATGGGAATAGGAAACACAACTGCGGCCAGTGCCATTACCTGCGCATTGACCGGAGCGCCGGCAATGAGCGCTACAGGCCGGGGCACAGGGCTCAATTCGGATGCTCATGCCCGCAAGACTCGTGTTGTAGAAGCCATTGTTGCGAAACACTGCTCCGACGCCAACTCTAAGAGTCCGATTGAGATCCTTCGCCGCCTTGGCGGACTCGAAATCGCGGCGATGACGGGTATGGTGCTTGCGGCAGCTCGCGATCGTCTGATTGTGGTGGTGGATGGCTTCATCTCGACCGTAGCGGCAGCGATTGCGGTTGGGATTGTACCCAACGCATGTGGTTATCTCATTGCGGGGCATCGCTCAGAAGAGCCTGGGCACCAACTCCTTCTCGATCACCTCGGGCTGACGCCTGTGCTTTCTCTTGGCATGCGTCTTGGCGAGGGAACGGGTGCAGTCCTGGCAATGCCCGTGATCGAGTCGGCCATTGCTCTTTACAACCAGATGGCCACATTCAAATCCGCAGGAGTCAGTGAAGCCACACCATGAGCCTGATAGCACCAATTCGGCAACTGTGGTTTGACCTGCTCACGGCCACGCAGTTTCTCACTCGCCTGCGGGTGCCCTCTGGCCCCTACCAGCAGGATTCGCTGACGCGTGCCGTGAAGTTCTTCCCGCTCGTCGGATTGGTGATCGGTTCCGGAAGCCTACTCGTGTATTGGATGCTTGCGCCGCACCTGCCGTCAATGGTCGTCTCGCTGCTCGTTGTTGTGTACTTCGTCACAATCACTGGCTGCCTTCATGAGGATGGTCTTGCGGATTCCGTGGACGGATTCGGCGGCGGATGGGAGCGCGAGAAAGTGCTCGCAATCATGCGTGACAGCCGCATCGGTACCTATGGGGCTTCGGCACTTGTATTTAGTTTGATCGCCCGCGTGTTGCTTATCGCCTCCCTGCCGCGCAGTGAGGCCACGTCTTACTTGCTCGTTGCTCCTGTTCTAGGCCGATGGACCACCTTGCCTCTGAGCTTCTTCCTGCCGCCGGCACGAGGGCACAGCGAAGGTCAGATTGACGGGCAGGGGGCGCGGATTGCGAGCCTCACATCTCGCGGCAGCATGATCGTCGGAAGCCTGTTCACTCTGGTAATCGCAATTGCTCTGCTACGCGTTCGCGCTTTGGCTCCCATTCTCGCGAGCGCTGGCGTCACCCTGGCGACGGCGCTTTATTACAACCATCGCATCGGTGGCGTCACGGGCGATTGCTTCGGCGCGACGAATCAATTGGCGGAAATTGCCGTGTACCTGTGCGGAGTGTGGGTATGATGGCAAGCTTGCTTTTCATCCGTCACGCCGAAACAGACCTCGCAGGTAGATTCTGCGGACACTCGGACCCGCCGGTAAATGAGCGGGGCCTACGCCAGATTGAGGAGTTGCTGCGAACGTTGAAGTGCGAACGAATCGGTGCGGTGTATACCAGCGATCTGTCACGCTCGAAAGTCACGGCGGGGGCAATTGGCAAAGAATTTGCGCTTTCGCCAATCGTGGTTCCGGAGCTTCGCGAGATCAACTTTGGAGAATGGGAAACTCTGAGTTGGCAGGAGATTGAACGACGAGATCCGGCTTTTGCCCGTCAATGGTCCGATGCATTTCCCGATCTCGCCGCGCCCGGTGGGGAGTACTTTGAAGCCTTCCAATCGAGGGTCTTGGCCAAAGTGAATCAAATTCTGGAGGTATCTCAGGAGTACGCCGCGGTAGTGACCCATGCTGGCGTGATGCGTGTTGTACTCCGCTCGCTCTGCGGTCTTGACGAGCAGGAAGCGTGGGATCGAACTAAAGAATACTGTGGCTTTTTTCGCTACGAGTCAGGAAGGGCTCAATGAGTGAAGCCATGATTCGGATTAGGGAACTCGCGGCTTGGGGGCTCGATCAAGATGAGCATCGGCCGGCGGACTGGCGCGGCGACACAAACACCGCTCGCGCTTCCCTTGCGCGCAAAGCGCCATATGAACTCAAGTCCCCTGTCATCGAGTCAAGCAACTACTGGGCACAGGAGCGTTTGGCAGAACAGGCTGAGAGAGCCGACTTGCGCGTTGAGATGGCGGGCATCGATTGGTTCCTCGGAATTGTCAATATTCGCAGTCTCCTTGCCTTTCAACGCCGGATCGGTTTTGATTCGGAAACCCAGGACGCTCCAGTCCCCGCCGCAGATGATTGGGGCGGCCTCATGGACCTGTGTTTCGGGAGTCCGCAGCCCATCGCTTGCGATGCGATCCGAAGCGAAGCAACTCTGATGCTTCGCTCTGTGAATCCCAATTTGCAGTTCCGCTTCACTGACGACCGTCTCAACCCGATTGCCCTTCACACTGGAAGTCCGTTCTTCGAGGTCGCGCAATATCGAGATCGCTGGTTCTTGCGAGACGGCTATCACAGGGCCTTTCGCTGTATGCAAGCAAATGTCTTTCTTCTTCCGGCAGTCATCGTCCGAGCTCGAACGCTCGCGGAACTTGGTGCGGTGCATCCATGGTTTTTCCCCGAGAACATACTTTTCTCATCCAGACCGCCGCTGGCCATCGATTTTCTCGACGATGCGCTCGTGATTGAATATCACCGCTCTCCTCTCATCAAGACGCTTCGTATCACCGTAGAGGAGACCTATTCCCTTCAAGGAGAGAATGCATGAGCATTGCAACCAAACGTGGTGACGGGGGACAGACCGGGCTCGCCGGGGGCATCCGAGTTTCAAAAGCGGATCTGCGTGTCGAGTCCTATGGCTCGGTTGACGAACTGAACACCCATCTCGGCTTTGCCAGAAGCATTTGCCACAACGAGGAGATTGGGACATGGACCGAGGAGATCCAGAAGACCTTGTTCCGTGTCGGGTCGGCGCTCGCGACGCCTCCAGAGAGCAGAAAGAAACCGCCCGTCATCTCCACTGAGGATGTGGACAAGCTCACAGAGCTTGCCCACCAGATCGAGGCAACAGAAGGCATTCTTGGCGACTGGTCGCTACCCGGAGCGCATACCGAATCCGCGGCCTTTGAGATGGCGCGCACTGTGTGCCGTCGTGCCGAACGCGCTGCTGTTCGCTTTGTGGAAAGCGGTGGGTCTGTGCAGCCCGAGGTGCTGGCCTACTTGAATCGGCTCTCAGACGTAATCTGGCTATTTGGCCGCCTGATCGAGCACAATGCGGGCGTCAACAGCAGGCTCCGCGAAGATAGTCACGGCGGCCCCAAATTCTCAAGAGCGTGGTGAGCAATCAAGTGGATCGTCATCCTCCTTTCAACGAGGCCGAGCGAGACGCGGTCTACAGGGTTATCGTAGAGCGCCGCGATGTACGCCGGGGCTTCGTCGATAAGCCTCTACCGGACGAATTGATGAGGCGTCTGCTCGGAGCAGCGCATAGCGCGCCTTCCGTGGGCCTGATGCAACCTTCGCGGTTCATTGTGGTGCGCGATCGCGAAATTAGAAAGGCCGTTCACGAGATCTTCTGCGCTGCCAACCGCCAAGCTGCAGACTGCTACGAGGGTGAACAAGCTGAACGGTATTCCAGTCTCAAGTTGGAAGGAATCCTCGAAGCCCCACAGAACCTTTGCGTCCTCTGCGATCAGGGGAGCGGCCGAGGTCACGGTTTGGGAAGGCAAACAATGCCGGAGACGGCTATCTATTCGACCGTCTGCGCAATCCAGAATCTCTGGCTGGCCGCTCGCAGTGAAGGCGTTGGCGTTGGATGGGTGAGCATACTCGATCCGGCAAAGCTCCGCGATCTGCTGGGAATTCCGGTTCGCCTGGCGCTTGTGGCGTATCTCTGTCTCGGCTACGTGGAAGGCTTTGCGGCGGAGCCGGATCTCGAACGGTTCGGTTGGGAAAGGCGTGTCGATCTCGATACCGTGGTCTCATACGATCGCTATTCCGAAAGGTGTGCACGATGACGGCCCGCGCGGTCATGGTCCTGGGCACAAGCAGCCATGCCGGGAAATCGCTGCTCACCGCGGCACTGTGCCGCATCTTCGCCCAGCAGGGTTACACAGTTGCGCCATTCAAATCGCAGAATATGTCTCTCAACTCTGCGGCTACTCCGGAGGGGCTTGAGATTGGGCGAGCGCAGGCACTGCAGGCCGAAGCTGCTGGGATCGCGCCATCGGTTCACATGAATCCTATTCTGCTCAAACCTGCGGGCAATATGACTTCGCAGGTGATTGTCCGCGGCAAAATCTGGGGCCGACTTTCCGCTGCGGATTACCATCAGCGCAGAGTCGAAGAGCTAATGCCGCTGGTTTGCGAAAGCTACCAGAAACTCGCCAGCGAGAACGAAGTGATTGTCCTTGAAGGCGCAGGGTCTCCTGCCGAGATCAACCTGAAGAAACATGACATTGTGAACATGCGGATGGCAGCGATGTCGAACGCCTCGTGCCTTCTCGTCGGCGATATCGACCGTGGAGGCGTATTCGCCTCCCTGCTGGGAACTGTTGAACTGCTGGAGCCCGAGGAACGGGAGCGCATTCGGGGCTTCGTGATTAACAAGTTTCGTGGCGATGCTGCGCTGCTCATGTCTGGCATCCGCATGATGGAGGATCGAATCGGGACGCCATGCCTCGGAGTCATTCCCTATCTCGAGCAGCTTTCCCTGGAGGAAGAGGACAGCCTCGGGCTGCCGATGAGTAATTCGCTTCAAGACGAGCGATGGTCTTCAACAGATGCGAATCGCCCCCTGCGAATTGCGGTCATCGCACTCCCATCGCTTTCCAACTTCACCGATTTTGACGCTCTGCGGTCGGAAACCTCTGTCGCGATTCGCTTTTGCCGTAAACCTGAACAACTACGTGGAGCCGACGTTCTCATCCTTCCGGGAAGCAAACAAACCGCAGACGATCTGCTCTGGATGCGGAGGGAAGGCCTAGACAATGCAGTTGTCGAGCACGGAAGAACATGCCTCGTCGTGGGTGTTTGCGGTGGTTTGCAGATGTTGGGAAAGGTAATTCTCGATCCAGAAGGAATCGAGAACAGCAAGCCACAGCTGGGCCTGAGCCTGTTGCCCGTCAACACAACAATGCAGCCGACGAAGATCACTCTGGCAGCTACGGGCGAGCTTGCGACCAGGTCTCTCTTCGGCCAGCCGGTCGGAAGCGTCCCCCTGCAAGGATATGAGATCCACGTCGGAGAGACATCTTATCTAGCCGATGCGCAGCCTTTTGCGCAGATTGTGCGGCGAACAAAGGAATCGCAGAGGTCTGTGGCCGATGGGTGCGTCAGCGCAGACTCCCGCATCTTCGGCACCTATCTTCACGGCGTGTTTGATGGAGATGCGTTCCGCCATGCTTTTATCGGCGCGGCTCGCGCCTTCTGTCACCTCACCTCGGCAGGAGAATTGAACGATTGGGCTTCGAAAAGGAAAGACTCTTTCGACCGGCTTGCCAGTGCTGTAAGCGAATCACTCGATATTGAGAAGATCTTCGCGTGGGTTGGCCTTTCGTACAAAAGGACCGCAGTCGCTGCGATGGCGAAGGAGACAAGATGAACCGCTCCTTATTGCTACCGGCGGTCCACCTCACGGATCAGATTGCAGGCGATCCCGAGTGGCTACCTCACCCAGTACGACTCATGGGGCTGGCGATCACGAAAGGTGAGGAGCTGCTTAGGCGTCCAGATCAAAATTGCGAAGGGGAGCTGCTTGCCGGTGCGGCACTCACAGCGACGGTCGTTGCAGGCAGCTATGTTCTGACAAAGTTGGCAATTCATGCCGCTTATCGTTGTTCACGGTTGCTGGGAGCCGTTACTGAGGTAGCTCTCGGATGGACTTGCCTTGCTGCTCGAAATCTTCGCGAGGAGGCTTCGGCGGTTCTGGACGCGCTCGAAGAACAAGATATTTCATTGGCGCGACTACGTCTTGCGCGCATCGTCGGACGCGATACGAATGATCTCGATGTGAATGAGATCAGCCGCGCCGTCATCGAGACAGTGGCTGAGAGCGCTTCGGATGGCATCGTTGCGCCGATCTTTTTCATGGGTGTGGGCGGCGTTCCTCTCGCGATGGCGTACAAGGCTGTCAATACGCTCGACTCCATGATCGGTCATGCCGACGCTCGCTACTTCTATTTCGGAAAGACGGCAGCTCGTCTGGACGACGCCGCCAACTTTGTACCCGCGAGACTAACGGCACTTGCGACCGTCGCCGGGGCATTGCTCTCCGGGGACAGCGCGGGCGATGCGGCAAGAGTTTGGCTGCGCGATGGCAATAAGCACAAGAGTCCCAATGCCGGGCAACCTGAAAGCGCGATGGCAGGCGCCCTCGGGGTTCGACTGGGAGGCGGAAACTTCTATCAGGGTGAATTCATTCCGGCTGAGCGAATCGGAGCGGAATATAGGATCCCGGAAATTCTACACGCTCGCAAGTCCATTCGCATTTTGTCGACCGTCGCCCTCTTGGGTCTTGGAGCCGGCGTAGCTCTCAGCTTCCTAATGAAGCCTCGGAGAGAGCGATGACGGTTCAACTTCCGCAGCACGGGGGCCAGGCCCATAGAGTCGCGGACCTTTTAGGAATCTCTGGGTCCGAGCTTCTTGACTTCAGCGCGAATATCAATCCTGACGGCCCACCTGCCACTGTTCTTGAGTGCCTACAGAATTTGATCGACAATCCCGCTGCAATTTCGAACTATCCCGACCTCGACGAGTTCGCGGTGAGACGTTCTCTTGCTGAATACGTTGGTGTCTCGTCTGATTGCATCGCTGTATCGAATGGGTTTGTGCCGCTTCTAGATTCCGTGCTCCGAGTCCTTCGACTTCAAAGATGCCTTGTGCCAGTGCCTGCGTTCATCGAATACCGCAGAACGCTGGAGCGGTCCAATGTTGAAATGGTTCCTTACTCGCTCGCCGCCGCCTCTGGATTCATGTGCGATCCCCAGAATCTGTTTGACGAGCCGTGTGACGCGATCCTGATTGCAAATCCGCAGAACCCTTCTGGCGTCTTACATCCTCGCGACACGATGTTTCGGATTGTCGAGAAGGCAGCCGATCGAAAGGCCCTTGTTCTGCTGGATGAAGCGTTCATTGACTACTGTCCCGAGTCTTCTCTGGTGCGGGAGATTGCTCGCTTCCCGAATCTGATCGTTTTCCGCTCCATCACGAAATTCTTTGGGATGGCAGGCCTTCGCATTGCCTACGCGGCTATGGGGCCAGACTTGCGCGATCAAATTCAAGAATTCACAGCACCGTGGTCCATCACCTCGCTTGCTTCAGCCGCAGCGAGCGCAGCGGTCAAGGATAAAGGCTACATACGGCGAACTATCGAACTCAACAACGCTCGCCGAAATCAGATGCAGGCAGGCATTGAAGCCGTTGGCATTCATGTCTACCGATCGGCTGCAAATTTCCTTCTTCTGCGCCCATACCAATCAATTGATGTTCGTGACCTGTGGGAGAGGTTAGTTCGCAAGCACCAAATCCTCCTGCGCGACTGTACGAACTACGAAGCGATGGAAGATAGCCACTTGCGCGCCGCGGTTCGCACTGAAGAGGAGAATGAGCGCCTCATTGCCGCTCTCAAACAGGAGGTCGGAGACAAACAATGACACACTGGTTTCGCGAGCCGAAACGCATCAAGCTCATGGAGCACCTGGAACGCGCGGGTATTGACTTTGTACTTTGCTCCGAGCGGTTTACGGATGAGGATCTGTTGAATCTTAAGACGCGGCTTCAGCCGAGTACGCTATCCGAACGCCTTACGCTGGGTCCGCCCGCTATGGGAGGTCGCCAAAAAGTTCTCATCACTGCAAGAAACGATCATCCTGATCCTGAGTGGTTTCGAAATCCGGAAGCTTGGGCGGGCATCTTTTTCCTTCCCCCACATCGCCCTTACATGGAGAACGCTCTGCATGCGCTCTTCGTGACAAATTGTGCTTTCCAGAACGGGAGAAGAGGAAACCGCGCTATCAGCAAAGGGGTTCTGAATCGCTTCGTGCTCGATCTGAGAAATCAACCGCCAACTCTCGTCGGTATGCGCGAGACACCCGATCAGTTCCGGCGGTTAGATTAACTAGCTTTCATGGTCTTTCGCGCGGCAATGATGTCGGCTTCGACCCGCTTGCGCCAAATGACGAAGCCGGTGATCAGTAGAATTGTGGGCGTGAGTCCCAGGAATATCCATAGAATGCGCGTCGCGTGTCCACCAATCGTACCATAATGCAGCGGTCGAAGCATGATGACCGCTCGAATGGCGATCGGCAAGTCTGCGGTCCGGCGGGCAGCGAGAATTTTGGCTGATCGGCGGTCAATGACGACTAGTTCCGCATTCCCCAGATCGATACCTCCGTGGGAAAAGAAGTGAAACTGCCAGGCATCCGTTGGGCGCTGGGGAATTTCAATTTCAGAGAGCAACTGACTGGGATACTGAGTACGCGCCAAAGCCACAATCTGATTGGCCGATGCATCTGGCATGGTCAGGGGAGAAGTGGATGAAGGCGGATCGAGGAAATCCTTCATAACCGCGAGCGTTGTTCCATTCAGCCGCGCCGCCACCTGCAAATATGATTGCGGCACCGCGAAGTAGATACCGCTCAATCCGGCCATCGCAAGGAACAGCGAAGAATAAAAGCCAACCGCGCTATGAATGCTATAGTGGCGCACTCGTGTGCTGGCGCCTCTGATCTTTATCCGCAGACCATTCTTCCACTTCGCTTTTCCTCTCCACCAAAGGATGAGACCCGTGATCGCGAAGAAGACTGCCAGGCCGCCCGCGAAAGCGTTCAAGGCCAAGCCGGTTTCTCCGCTCAAAAGGTTGTAATGCAATTGAGCAACGACTCCCATGAACGATCCCGAGGAAGTTTGCATCGCGCCGATTGCGCCAGTTCCTGGGTCAACAAGCAGGTAGCGTGAGCGTTTCTCCGGGCCGGTCGCTGTGACAGGACGGACTAGAAGTTCTAGGGCGCTATTTTTGTATTCCAAACCGTCAATATCGATGACTGCGAGATCGGGCCGTTGCCGATGTACTCGTGCGAGCAATTGATCGATTGGAAGGGGCGGCAGGTCTGGCTGAATCCCTCTTCCATGCTCCAGGGCCTGCCGTAAGGAATGCTGATAGACCAAGGCGCTACCGGTGAGACCGAGCATGGCGAGCCATAGTCCAAGACCGATTCCAGCCCAAAGGTGAGCGATGCGCACCCAGCGACGGATGGGCAACTTCGCTCGATTTGCGTCCTTCGTACCTTGAACTGCCTTCTGAGTACTAGTCATCGTGCCGCTGGATTAGAACGCAAACTTCGCGGCGAGCTGGACCAACCTTGGCGCTTGAGCGTTTTCGATATCGCCGAAGGCGGTGTCATTCTTCTGGCCGTCGACTGCGGCCGGACCATAGAACTGGGCATGATTGAACGTGTTGAATGTCTCAAGACGCAACTCCATGCTTGCTCGGTCCGAAATTCGGGTGTCCTTTTTTAGAGTTGTATCGAAGTCTTCGATTCCCGGTCCATAGAACTCGCGCCGTCGGGCGTTGCCCAATTGCCCAAGGTTTTCTTCCGGAAAGAGCGCGGTGTTAAACGCCGGCTTTCCATTCCGTCCATTCGTGTTGATGTTGAGAGGTCCGGGCAAGTGTTGCGGTGTGTCGAGCAGATAGTTGTTGGCGCCATTGCCCAGAGTACCTAGCAATGAATTGTCGGAGTTATCAAATAGCGTGACGGGAAGACCGGTCGTGAACCGTACCGTTCCAGACAGGCTCCATCCCTCAGTCAGCCGGCCACTGCGATGTGTCGCCCAAACGACAGGAATTTGCCAGGTGTAGTTGGCAACCATCGAATGTTTCATGTCCCATGCGGAGATCGCCCGGGAGTGCCTTGGATCGAGAGGATCGAGTTGTTCGCCGATGTTCGATCCCTGATCGATCGACTTGGCGTACGAATAGCTCAATGAAGCCTGCGATCCGCCCCGCTGGTAACGTAATGTGGACTGCAAGGTGTTGTAGTTGGAATTGCCGATGGAAGCATCTTCTGTATTTTCCTGATAGAGCTCGCAGCCATTGACATAGGAAGAACAGAGAGTGGGTGGGTTGGTTACATCAACGCCGCTGGTTCTCCTTTCCTGTCCGACACGAGAGCCCTGATAGGTTGCGCCAGATGCCGTCGTAAACGTACCATCCTCGGCAAATGGACCACAGCCAGGAAGGCTGAGGCACAGAGACTGATTGCCCGGATTTACTGACGCCAACTCCATGATGTGGTGACCCTGATTGCCAACGTAGCTCACGGTAAGCAGCAGTCCTGTTTTTAACTGGCGCTGGATTGACAGCATGTAGTTGCTGATGTACGGAACGGAATTCTTGTAATAGAAGAATGGATCTGCCGAGATTGGTGTGACAGCCGTCCAGTTGAACCCGGAATACGGATGGCTCCGTGAGACGCCGTGTGGCGGCAGCGCGAGTGGATACGGATCGGAATTGACTCGGCCGTCTGACACGTTGACGAACGGCTGCGAAAGCAACGGCGGTTGAGAGCTCAGGTAGTTGTAACCAAATGGTGGCACGGCATACATGATGCCCGCGTCCAGTCCGGGAAACGACGTGTAGAAGAGACCGTAGCTGGCCCGAATGCTCATTGTGCCTGAAGTGCCAAGGAGCTTGCCGCGAATGCCTTTATCAAAATTTGGCGAATAGGCTAAGCCGATTCTTGGTGCTACACTGCCGTATTTGGTGGGAGAAATCGTTGACGGAATACCTGGGTCTCCCGGAACCAGCATGCCCGGAATTGCGTTGGGATATAGCTCGGATTGACGCCCGTCGACGTAGGTCTGAATGGAGTTGTACTTTTCCGACCATGGTTCAATGATGTCCCAGCGCACCCCAAGGTTGATCGTCAGGTCGGGTCGCGCGCGCCAGCTATCCTGTCCGTACGTCCCTAAATAATGATTGCGCAGATAGAAGGGCGGCCCATCAGACTGAGTGAAATTGCTCGTCACACCGAGCAGAAAATCGGCGAATGGAACACCGGTTTCCGTACCATCGATATTGAACGTTCCGTTGAAGGTGCCGTTGGGATGCTCGTTGACCTGGTCCATGTGATACTGCACACCAAACTTCAACGAATGCGCGCCGATGACGCGCGTTACTCCGTCGCTGAGGTAGTACGTATTATTGTCCTGAATCTCGTTCGTGATGGGTACGCCCATCACGAACTGTGGAAAGGTGATGTTTACAACGCCCTCATACTGTGGCGCCTGAATGTAGATGCCGGTATTTCCTCCCTCCGTTATTCCTTGTGCAGATAGAGGCACACCCAAACCTCCCTTGGGCTGGCCTACGATGTTCGCGTTACGCAAGACACCGAGGTGGAACTCATTAACAGTCTTGGAGCCCAGGGTGGTCGTGATTCCCAATGCGGCAAGCTGAGCCCTTCCGCTGAAGATTGCATCGAAACCGGGGATGCTTGCTCCGGCCACGCTTCCCGGATACGGATTATCGAGGTTGTACTGGTCAAAAAAATAGTAGCCGGAAACCTGGCCGATGCGTGTATTGCTATCGCCGCGAACAGAAAACTTGTTGTCGGTTACGAGCTTGTTGTACGCCGATGTCGTGAAGTCGCTCGAACCGCTATTCGGTTGCGGAATGTATCCAATTAGCTTCTGGTAGGGCGCAGAAAACGCTGCTGGTGGAATCACTCCAGTTGGGAAGACGTCCGTGTACAGCTCACCTGCGGTCACGGGAGTGCCAAGGGCCTGCGTGAGCAACGAAGCCATATAAGGCCCGCTCACTGCATATGGTGTGCTAGCTGAAGCGTTGGCCGCAGCGAACTCCCCTGCAAAATCGCCGCCTCGCTCAGCTAACGTTGGAACGGTTATATTCCCGGTCGAGACGCCTTGAGTTGTGTGGGTTCCCTGGTAGTCGCCGAAGAAAAAGACTTTGTTATGCTTGATCGGTCCTCCAGCTGTGCCACCATACTGGTTCTGGCGGAAGACCGCCCTCACCGGATCGAAATAACCGCGCGAATCGAGCGAAGTGTTGCGCAAGAACTCATAGGCCGATCCGTGAAACTGGTCCGCGCCCACCTTGCTGACCACCGTCACCATGCCACCGTTATAGTTGCCGTATTCCGGATCGAAGTTATTCGTCAGGACACGGAACTCATCGATCGAATCAAGGTCGGGAACGACCGCGGTGCCGCCGTTCATGTGCTCGCGAACATCGATTCCATTCACCATCCACCCGTTCGACGATTCTCGCTGGCCGCTGATCGACAGATTGCCGGCATTTTGATCGCCGGATGGATCAATTCCTCCAGTCACACCTGCCATGATGACTGAACTTGGAAGAAGCGTCGAAACGGGCGTGACACCCGGCTGAACCGCCAGCAGGTCAGTGTAAGCACGCCCGTTCAGAGGGAGGGCTGTCATCTGCGTACCGGTCACCACGTCGCCTAAATGCGTGGCGACTGAATCGATCTGGACCTCGGCTTCGCTGGTGACTTGAACCGATTGAGCATCGCCGCCAACCTGCATCGTGAAATCAACTTTCAGCGCTGAATCGGTGTCGATGACCAGGCCGGTCTTCTTTTGGGAGGCGAAACCCGTGGCGGTTACAGTCAACTCATAGTGGCCAACCGGAAGATTCGGAAAGGTGAAGAGACCTTCGCCGTTTGAGGTAGAACGGTACTTCGTCTGTTGCGCTACATTGACGAGTTCTAGTGCGGCGTTGGGAACGACCGCACCAGACTGATCCGCTACCGTGCCCGTGATGCTGCCGCCGGTCGCCGCATGCAACCGCGTCAACGCAAGCAGAAAAATTCCAAGGAAAAGTAATGACGAACGGCCCTTTCGGGTCGCAAAGAGTAGAGAGTCCAGCCTCGGATGGAGCACATGCACCTCGCGGGGCGGGAAAGGGAAGGCGCGAGGCTCAAAATTCCTTGAGCGATCGTCCCCGTTTCCACGCGGAGAAGAGTCAACAACTCACCCAAGGTAGGTCTCCTGACTCACAGGTGAAGCTGCATTGATGCGGCTTCTAGTCTTTCGCCTTCCCCGGCGTGCCGAGTGGCTAATTGAAAGACCAATGTCCTGATTACAGTGGCGGGACCGCGCCGGACTTGCACCGGCTTCCCTTTTATGCCCTCGCGGGCACCTTAGATGTCTGAAAAAACGATAACACAACCCGCAAACCCGCACGAACGCAATATTCTTCACGCCGGAAAGCGAAGTTCTACTCTTCGGGCGTCAGTTCCTCCGCCGAACCGGACTTGTTGAGCGCACAACCCGTTGATCGAACGGTCCACAGCGCGCCGTTGAAACGTAAATCGGTGACGGTCAATGGTGCAACGTCGATTCGCCAGAAGGCCTGTGTGGGAATCTGCAGCGCGTGAATGATTGCGGCGCGGACGATTGCCTGGTGCGTCACGGCGATGGTGTGCCTTACCGTTCGTTGTTGGTCTATCCAACTTCCTACCCGGCCGATCAGCCTCTCAACGGATTCTCCGCCATGGGGAGCGGAGCTTGGATCGGTCAACCATGCAAGTAGGCCCTCGGGATTTTGGGATTCAAGGTCCCCCATGCTTCGACCTCGCCATTGGCCATAGTCGCAGTCCCTCAATTCCTCGGAAAGCGCCGGTGAAAGTCCCAAGATACGAGATGTCTCCTGCGCCCGTCGCTCGGGCGCAGTCCAAGTGCTGGCGTTTACGGGAAGGCTCCACTTCAGGTCTTTGATCCTCGTGATATCCCGCTCCAGAATCGGCTCATCGAGCGGAAATGCGGCGCGAAGCTGGGCTTCTGTTGCTGCGTGGGAAATGAGCGTGAGCCGAGATGCATTCATAGTCAGTGCAAGGCCTTGACACCTATGGTACAGAGACTTAGGGTTAAAGAAGTCTTTGAAGTGAAGCGGAGAAGCCGGTGCAAGTCCGGCGCGGTCGCGCCACTGTAATTGACCATAATACGGTCAAGAGCCAGACCTTCCTTCATTTCTCAAGCGAACTCTGCTGTGGGACGCACGATCCCAGGAGGTTCTTGAATGGCCCAATCCGTAGCCGGCATCCTTACTCCGCAACCTGTTTCGATTCCTGCAATCCCCATCCGCGAAATCCTGCCTTGGGCAATTTTCGGCGGGCTCCTGATGCTCGTTGCCATCTATTTTGTGGGCGCCGAGCAGGGAGCAACCTCGCTGATTCAAGGCCACGTCGTTCATGAATTCGTTCACGACGGCCGTCATCTTCTCGGTTTTCCCTGCCACTAATCGGAGAACTCCATGACTCGCATCCTGCTTGTGCGCGGGATGCTTGCCGGGGTCGTCGCGGGCCTGCTTGTCTTTGCATTGGCTCGGTGGATTGGCGAACCGCAAGTTGAACGCGCCATCGCATTTGAAACCAGCATGTCCCAGGCGAAAGGCCACGCGCCGGAGCCTGAGATCGTCAGCCGTAAAATCCAAAGCAGCCTGGGATTGCTTACGGCGACTACTGTCGATGGCACGGCTTTAGGCGGAATCTTCGCTCTTGTCTTTGCCTTCGCCTACGGCAGATTGCCTATCGGGAACCCCCGCGCACTCTCCGCGGTCCTCGCCGTGTTGGGGTTTGTGACGATAGCGGTCGTTCCAGCGCTCAAGTATCCCGCAAACCCTCCTTCGGTTGGGAATCCAGAAACCATCGGAATCCGCACCGGAGCGTTTTTTCTCATGCTCGGTGTTTCCATTGCTGCGGCGATTCTGGCGGTTCAGGTTGAACACCGTGTCCATACTCGCCTGGGTGTATGGAATGCTTCGCTTCTTGCCATTCTGCTCTTCATGGTCGTTACGGCTTCGATAGCTCATTTTCTTCCTAACTTCGATGAGGTTCCTGCGGGATTTCCCGTAACGCTGATGTGGAAGTTCCGTGTCGCCGCTCTCGAAATGCAGATATTGATGTGGGGTACTCTCGGCTTCTTGTTCGGCTGGCTTGCGGAACGAGAGTTTGAGGCGCGGAGGCTTCATGACTAAGGCCCGCCAAAACAGCCATCGTCTAGAACCCAAATGGCTCGGTGGCTCTTTGGTGCGTTCCCTCTGCATCGCGATCCTGTTGGTGTGGGCGCTTGCAACATCTGCCCAGTCGAGGCCTCACCGAATCGTGTCCACATCGCCGAGTATTACGGAGACGCTCTTTGCGCTTGGAGTCGGAGACCAGGTAGTCGGGGTCTCACAGTTCTGCAACTATCCGCCCGAAGTCCAGAAACTGCCCAAGGTTGGCAGTTACATCAGGCCCGATGCTGAAGCCATTGCACGGCTTGCTCCAGACCTCGTCATTTTGGAGCGGAGTTCCAATGAACTGGCCGCGCGCCTGAACTCGCTTCATATTCGGTTCGTCGAGGTCCCACATAGCACGCTTGAGGACATTTTTGCAGAGGTTCAGATCATCGGGAAAGCGGTGGGGGTTCCAGATCGAGCTGACGGCCTCGTTTCACAGATGAAAAGCTCTCTCAACGCGATCCAGACGAAGGCAAGGTCACTCCCCTCTCCGCGAGTAGTGATGATTGTTGATCGGCAACAAGGTACGCTCAGCAATCTTACGGCTGTCGGGCCAGGCAATTATGTGAATCAAATCCTGGAGATCGCCGGTGGCACCAATGTCCTCGCGAAAGCAGGGCTGCCACAGTATCCCCACATTTCGCTCGAAACTGTTTTGCGCGAGAATCCCGACGTGATTATCGACATCAGCGGAACACAGGAGACCGAGGCGGCGCGCCGCGCATCGCGAGAGGCGACCTTGGCCTTATGGGAAAAGTATAAGGATCTCACTGCCGTGCGCAACGGACATGTCTTTGCCGGCACCACAGACTCTCTTGTCGTACCTGGCCCACGCACACCGATCGCAGCTCAGCGCCTCTTCGATTTCGTTCACGGGATCGGGGGCTCCGATTGAGCGACCTCATCGAAGTCGAAAGTGTCAGTTTCTCCTACGGTAGCCGTTCGGTACTCGATTCCGTCAGCTTTCGCGCCGGAAAGGGCGAGTTCGTGGCGGTCCTTGGAATCAACGGTTCCGGGAAGAGCACATTACTCGACATCGTTTCTGGTTTCCGCAAGGCCGAAACAGGTTCCATCGCGATCGAGGGGCGTAGCCAGAGCGAGTGGAGCAGGCGGGAGATTGCGCAGCGCGTTAGTCATCTACCGCAGGCGGTTCACGCGGACCTTCCATTTACTGCCGAACAATTAGTCGGGATGGGAAGGTATCCACATACCGACCGTTGGTTTGAGTCCGATGAAGATCACAAGCGTATTCGCGCCGCGATGGAGCGTACGTCTTGTTGGGCGCAACGTCGTCGCGCATTTCGTTCATTGAGCGGAGGCGAGCGGCAACGGGTGTTGCTCGCCGCGTGCATTGCGCAGGATGCTGCCGCTCTCCTACTCGATGAGCCATCGACCTTCCTCGATATCGAACAGCAATTGCACTGCTTCAGCTTGCTTCGTCAGGAGGCTCAAGATGGCAAGCTCTGCATTGCGGCAACCCATGATTTGAATCTGGCGTTGACCTACTGCACGCGTCTCATGGTGCTCGCCGACGGCGTGATCGCCCATGACATGCAGGTAGCTGAAGCGCATGAAAACAAGGAATGGCTGGGGCGATTTTCAAAGCGTCTCGATATGGGTTCAACTCCGGCCGGTTCACCGTGGGTGTGGTATCGATGAGCGCTACGCAGCAACTTACGTTTCTCGCGCGATACAGCTTGACGCTGTCGTTCGTAGTATTTCTCGGGGCGGCGGTGCTTCTCCCATGGGTCGGTGCCGGCCCTATTAGTCTCACGCGCGTGCTTCAGCATCAGGCTCCAGATTACGAGATATTTATTCAGCTTCGGGTTTCGCGCACTCTCCTCGCATTGATCGCCGGAGGAGCGTTGTCCCTGGCAGGCACGCTCTTTCAAGCGATGCTTCGCGATGCGCTTGCTACTCCGTATACGCTTGGGGTCTCCGCGGGTGCGTCACTGGGCGCGGTCGCCGTTATCGCCGCTGGTTGGGAGACTTTTCTGGGTGTCCCAATCACCTGGATTGGAGCGTTGGCCGGCGCTTTGGGAGTTCTTGTCCTGGTTCTGGGCGGGGCTTTTCGTAGGCGGCAGATTTCGGCTTTCAGCCTCTTGCTCACTGGGATCGCAATCAACAGCATCTGTGCCGCCTTCATTCTTATCCTCGGTGGCTTCGCCAGCCTGTCGCGCTCGTTCTCGATTGCGCGATGGCTGATTGGCAGCATCGATGCGACGAGTTACTTCTCCCTAATCGTTTTGACGACCGTCGTTCTGATTGCATCAGTGACCATTTTGACTCAGGCGCGCAGCTGGAATTTACTTGCTGTGGGAGAGCGATGGGCTGCATCGCGCGGCGTCCGTGTGGGACGCCTTCTCGTGAACGGTTACGTTCTTGGCTCGATTCTGGCAGCCGGTGCGATTGCACTGACCGGCCCGATTGGCTTCGTCGAGTTAATCGTGCCTCACCTCGTGCGCTCCCGCATTAGCCCGGATCATCGAATATTGATGCCTTGCGCATTTTTCCTGGGCGGGGCCCTCCTTGCACTTTGTGACGCGATTGGGCGTGTCGTGATGCCCCCGGCAGAGTTACCGGCGGGCGCAGTGCTTGCTCTCATCGGTGGACCGTATCTGGTCTGGGTGATACGCCAGAGAACGCCTGCGGAGGAGATATGACATCGTATCGTCAACGTGTGATTCGTGCGGATGGCCGCGCATTCAACATAGTTCAGCACCGCGCCCATCTCACCTACTGCGTCACCGGATGCTGCTGCGGAATCACCGAACGCGGTTATGCCGCAGTGCCCGTGGATGTTTACAAAGAAGAGTGGCTGCGGCGGAAGATCCGTCAGGATGTTCACCTAACCAAGGGCGGATGCCTCGGTCCTTGCGCCCTCGCCAATGTCGCAAGCCTGGTCTTCGACGGAAAGAGCATCTGGTTTCATTCCGTCAACAGCGAATGGCAGGTGCGCCAGATCTTTGAATACATCGATGCCATGCTCAAGGCGGATCGCTTCCTTGAACCGCCCGCGGAGCTCAGCGAGAATGTCTTCAACTACTACGACTGGGACGTACGCAAGCCGAGCTCACCTGACGGATTGACGGCGCTCGAAGCCGTTCAACCGAATGGCGCTATCATGCTTCTTTCGCACGCTGACACGGATCTCCTTACCCTCATCAAGGCGGCGAATTCACTTCCCGAAGAGCTTAAAGTCAGCGGCTGTTCCCTCAACGCGCTGCGCAACGAAGACCAGATGGATGTGTTGATCTCCGGGGAAATGAGCAGGGTAAAGGTTATTGTCGTTCGCTGCCACGGATCACTCAGTTGCATTCCAGGGTTCGACAAACTCAAGGAATCTTGTGTTGCGCGCGGGCAATCACTTGTGCTCGTTAGCGGAACGGGCGAAAACACATCTGAGTTCTCTGAAGGCATCAACACGCCTGCCGACGTTATGCAAACGGCTGCGAGCTATCTCGATCTGGGTGGCGTTTCCAATTTTGCAGAGCTGTTTCGGTTCCTCTCCGACCGTCTGATGCTCAGCGGCTACGGATATGCTCCGGCCAGCGCAATGCCTGAGCATGGAATCTATTTACCCGATATCGGTTCCGCAATCTACGAAGATTGGCAGCGACAGGATGATCCAGCAAAACCCACAGCCGCCGTCCTCTTCTATCGCGCCCATCTTCTCAGCGGCAATACCGGTTTCGTCGACACACTCACCCAGGCTCTGCAGGAAAAGGGTATGAATGCCCTATGCATCTTCACATCGAGTCTCAAGGCGTTAGAGAATGGCAGGCCAGCCGCATTTCGTCTGATCGAGGGAAAGGCAGACGTGCTGATCTCGACGCTTTCCTTCGCGCTTGCAGAGACCAATACGAGTTCGGTCTCGAAGCCGAATGAACCAGTTGGTTCGCTCGAACATTTAGGCATACCAGTTGTGCAGGCCATTGCGAGTGGAATGCCTCGCGGAGCTTGGGAAGGCTCCCGCCGAGGTCTCACCGCTCTGGACACGGCCGTGAACGTGGCCATTCCAGAGTTTGACGGACGCATCATAACCGTTCCCATCTCGTTCAAGGAACGCAAGGCAAATGTTGAGAGCCTCTACATTGGACACGATGAGCGTGCTCAGCGAGTCGCCGGAATAGCCTCTCGGCTCGCGGCCTTGCGGCGAAAGCCAAACATCGAGAAGCGTGTCGCATTCGTGCTTACAAACTCGGCGGCAAAGGCCTCGCAAATTGGCGGCGCTGTCGGACTCGACTCTCCAGCAAGCCTTCTGATCACCCTTCATGCCTTGCGGTCGCGTCGATACACCATATCGGCTTTGCCCGAAACCTCTGACGAGCTGATGCAAGAACTCATCTCTCGCGGCACTTATGATGACCGCTACCCGCTCGACCCGGCACGAGCGAAGCGCTTCTCCCGATCCACATATCGCGAAACATTCACGACGGTCCCTGAACGCCCGGCACGCAGGATGCGCGACTTCTGGGGAGAGCCGCAGGAAGATGGTCCAAGTATTCTGCCACCGAAGAAGACGGACAAAAAGCTGTTGCCGACGATCGCCGGCAAGGTCGTCTCAATCGAGCAAGAGGAGCCCTGGGGCGACAATAGCGACTACTTCTTTGCAGCGATGGAGCTCGGTAACGCGCTCATCGCACTCCAGCCTCCACGCGGCTACGGCATCGATGCCGATGCGATCTACCACACGCCCGATCTGCCTCCGACCCATCACTACACTGCGTTCTATCGGTGGCTTGCAACGCCACAATCTGAGGGAGGCTGGGGAGCGGATGCCATTGTTCACATGGGTAAGCATGGCACGCTCGAATGGCTCCCCGGCAAGGGAATCGGACTGTCGTCCGAATGCTATCCCGATCTTCTTCTCGGCGATCTGCCTGTTGTTTATCCATTCATCTTGAACGACCCCGGCGAAGGCAGCCAGTCGAAACGCCGTAGTCACGCGGTGATTGTCGATCACTTGACGCCACCGATGACGACTGCCCAAACCTATGGTGCCTTGGCAGAGCTGAATCAACTCGTTAATGAGTACTATTCCGTTGAGAAGCTGGACCCCGCGAAGCTTCCCTATCTACAGCAGCAGATTTGGGAACTGGTGCGGCGCACGAATCTCAAAGCCGATCTCGACATGAAGACGATGTTGACTCGCGAGCGTGGCGATCACACACATGAATGGGATGACGCACTAACTCCAGAGGGTATTCCGACAACTCTGTCATCCATGACCGGAAATGAAGTGGCCCACCTCATTGAAGATCTCGACGGTTATCTCTGCGAACTGGGAATGGCGCAGATTCGAGATGGACTGCATGTGCTCGGTGCGATGCCCCCGCTTCCGGACATGCTCCGTTCTCTGACGCGGCTTGCGAATATCGGCGTACCGAGCCTTCAGGCGAGCCTGGCTGCCGCGTTCGGTTTTGAACTCTCCGAATTGATCGAACGGCCTGGAGAACGCCTTACAGAAGACCGGCGACTTCTTAGCACCACCTGCCATACACATTCCGACGTTCTCGAAGCACTCGATCGGGCCGCACTCGATCTCTATTCGATGCTGGAGGCGTTCGGCTTCGCAACGGCAAAGATCGAAGACGTCCAGCGCGCAATTCTTGGAGTCGAGACAGAGGATATCTCCGCTGTTCTCAAGTTTGTCTGCGCTGAACTGGTTCCTAAACTCGAACAGACCGGCGATGAAATCGAGCACCTGCTCGATGCGCTCGAAGGCAAGTACATACCCGCGGGGCTGGCTGGCGCACCCACACGCGGCATGGCGCATGTATTGCCCACGGGCCGCAACTTCTATGCGGTTGACCCTCGTGCGCTACCGTCACAGGCCGCCTGGCGAGTCGGTCAACAGCTCGCTCAGAAAGCAATCGAAAGATTTCGCGCAGAAGAAGGAGAGTATCCGGAAATGATGGGCCTGAGCGTCTGGGGCACCTCACAAATGCGGACGCAGGGTGACGATATTGCCGAGGCTTTCGCGCTACTCGGAGTCGAGCCAATATGGAATCCGCAGTCTCGCCGACTCGAAAGTGTCGCGCTAATCCCTCTTGAGAGGCTCGGTCGCCCGCGCATCGACGTGACTTTGCGCATCAGCGGGTTCTTCCGCGATGCCTTCCCGAATTTGATCGAGCTTTTCGATCAGGCGGTGTCATTGGTGGTCGAAGCGGACGAACCGCTGGACCAGAATTTCCCGCGCAAACACTATCTCGCAGACCTCGAAAAGCACAAAGATGTTCCTGAACACGAAGCAGAGACACAGGCGCGCTATCGCATCTTCGGTTCCAAGCCTGGTTCCTATGGCGCTGGAATCCTGCCGTTGATTGAAACCGGGAATTGGCGCGATGATCAGGATTTTGCGCGCACATTCCTCGCGTGGGGAGGATACGCCTACGGGAAAGGCACGGAGGGAGTCGAGGCGCAGCCGGTGTTTGCTGAACGGCTTAAAACCATTCAGGTGGCACTGCACAACCAGGACAATCGCGAACACGACATCTTCGATTCAGACGATTATTTCCAGTTCCACGGAGGCATGGTCGCCTCCATCCGGGCGCTCACGGGAATGCAGCCAAAAGCCTACTTTGGCGACAGCTCGACCCCCAATTCAGTGCACGTTCGCGATCTGAGAGAAGAAGCCCTTCGCGTTTATCGATCCCGCGTCATCAATCCCAAATGGATAGAGAGCATTAAACGCCACGGCTATAAAGGGGGACTTGAACTGGCCGCGACCGTTGATTACGTATTTGGGTTTGATGCCACGGCCCAGATTGCGCCGGACTTTGTGTATGAGGGGCTCGCAGAACACTACGCGCTCTCTCAGGAGATGCGCGAATTCCTCGCAAAGTCGAATCCATGGGCGTTGAATGCCATCGCTGAGCGGCTTCTCGAAGCCGCAAAACGCGAAATGTGGGAGAACCCAAAACCAGAAACGCTGGAGGAGCTGCGGGGAGTATTGCTCGAAAGCGACGCCATATTGGAGGCACAAGGCGAGCACAAGCGGGAGGTTGTCGAATGAAACCGGCTTCCTACCCGTTCTCCGCCATTGTGGGCCAGGACCAGATGAAGCTCGCGCTCCTACTGGCCGCAATTGACTGGCGTCTGGGCGTGCTGCTGCGCGGGGACAAAGGCGCCGGGAAAACAACGGCGGCGCGCGGCCTCTCGATGTTGCTTCCAGAGCCTGCCCCATTCGTAAATCTGCCCATCGGAGTGACCGAAGATCGGCTGCTTGGAGGCCTTCATCTCGAAAGCACCCTCAAAGGCAATCCCGTGCTCAAGCCTGGCCTGCTCTCCGAGGCTCATGGTGGCGTTCTCTACATCGATGAGGTCAACCTGCTGCCGGCTCACCTCGGGGATGCGCTTCTCGACGCCGCTTCGAGTGGCGTGAACGTTGTCGAACGCGAAGGCTTCAGCACGTCGCACGCTTCGGAGTTTGTGTTGCTCGGCAGCATGAATCCGGAAGAAGGTCTGCTGCGTCCGCAGTTGCTCGATCGGTTTGCGCTGGCGGTAGATATAACAGCTTCGCTCGAAGTGGAGGAAAGACAGAGGATCGTCGAGCGCAGAATCGCATTCGAGCGCGAACCTGCGACATTCGTTGGCGAATGGTCAAGCGAGCAGGCCGTCTTGCGAGAGAAGATCAGTAACGCAAGAGGGCGGCTCGGTTCAACCCAGTGTCCAGCCGAGATGTTGGCAGAGATTGGAGCAGCAATATGTACGGCGGGCGTGCGCTCCCTGCGGGCCGATCTCGCTGCAGTCCGTGCCAGCCTTGCGTGCGCTGCTTTGATGGGAGAGAGTGTCGTCACATCCGAGCAAGTTCATGCCGTCCTTCCCTTGGTACTCAGCCATCGAGCCAAAGCCGGTGGTCGCTCGGTACCGCCCCCTCCACTGCCACGGTCACGTCCGCAACAGGAGACTCCCGCTGCAAACGCGAGTGCGAAGGAGGCAATCGACCGAGTGTTTGCCCCGCTGGAAGTCGATGTACCACCAATCCGAACTGCATTCGATGATGCGCAGCGCGGAGATGGTCACGCAGTTCTTGAGGACCACCCTGGTCCCCAAATACGTGCGCGCCGAACTGAAAACCCTCACGAGATTGATGTCCGCGCAACTCTGAATCACGCGGCGCTCGAAACCGGAACCCTTCAACCTCGTCTCTCAGACCTGCACGAGAAAGTTCGTGCACCCCGATCAAGTATCCGATACGTATTTCTCATCGATTCCAGCGGCTCTCATGCTGCGCAGGAAAAAATGCGCCTAGTGAAAGGTGCCGTGCTTGGCATACTCAATCGCTCGTTCCAAAAGGATGATGAAGTGGTTCTCATCGTTTTTCGAGGAACTTCGGCTCAGCTCCTACTGGAGCCTTCGCACTTCATTGATGAGGCAGCCGCCGCGCTTGAATACCTGCCAACCGGCGGGCGAACCCCCCTCGCACACGCTCTCGAACTGGCAAAGACATATGTGACGCCTTCGACCCTATTGATCCTCTTGAGCGACGGTCGTGCAAACGTTCCTTTGCGGGAAGGAGACCCTTGGCACGAAGCATTAGAATGCGCCCGACAACTGAACTGCCGATCTCTTGTGGTCGATACCGATAGTCCGAGACTTCCAACCGGCCTCATTTCAGAAATTGCATCCGCGTTAGGAGCTCCCTGCATTCCTCTTAGGGACATTGAGACTATTGACATCTTGAAGATCGGGTGATTCATCCGCTCGTGCTACAGCCGATTCTTTAGTTTTTCTGCATGCGAGACGGAGTTTAATAAGGCGAGAGTCCTTGAGCTTGTGGTAACCGCTCGACGAGCGGGAAATCGTCGAGTATCAAATCGAACCATCCGCTCGTGTCGCACCGGCTAAATGAGTCAAGCATTTGGGCCTGCCCTCCTTCACGCCTTACGTCAATGTGAACACCAACCGGGGCTTACCGGGCGCGTCCCAATTTTCTGTAACCGTCGAAAGTGGGACGGCTCTAGTAGGAAGATAAAGCTCTCCGTGCGCGGCCAGATCGAAGGTCCTGCGGATGCCTTCCATGAGCTTGGGTAAGGGAACAGACTTGAGGCCACTGCCCATGATCTGGATGGCAGAGGAACGTAATGCGGCGCCGGGCAACTCAACGGTTTCGCGGCTCGCTTCTCCGACCTGCACGAAGCGAACGGGGTGCGCGTCTTCAACCGCCTTGGCGATCGCGACGATGATGGTGCGCGCGCTGCTGCCCCAGAGATAATCGACGACGACATCCAGCCCGTCGGCAAATACCAGGGTAAGGGCCTGTTTGAAGTGTTCGACGCCTTGAAGGTTCTCTGGACGGAGATCGAAAGGGATGACGACATCAGCACCAAGTGAACGCAGGCTTTCGAGTTCCTGCGCATTGCGGCCTGTGGCGATCACCTTTCTTGCTCCA